>ERZ773197.287-NODE-287-length-41713-cov-7.642998_pt1 | contig 41713 bp, 32 predicted proteins | sample MGYA00580999_ERZ773197 | MGnify/ENA primary metagenome ERZ773197 (study PRJEB29015, sample SAMEA2738166) | human oral metagenome | biome: human oral; feature: human-associated habitat; material: saliva | place: China | collected 2185 ...
TTGTTTTGTAAAAGCTTAGAACCCCTGCAGGGCGAGGCTAGCGGGAGCGTGCCCCTGATTTCAGGCCTATATTGTCGAAAACCAATTTGGCTTCTTACATCCTCTTTTTGGTTCTAGCAAGAGCGTACCCGTTGGGACTTGCCTATCACACTAGAACCGAAGCTATTTCTTACTTTTCTCTTCAGCCTCCTTTTTTCTTTTCCTTTTTTCCGTTTTTATGGTAAAATTTCCAAAAGATTGTTGTTATTTATGGGAGGTCTTCATGGAAGAACAAAGAGCATATAGAGTAGAAGAGCAGGATCAGGATAGTTTTGGAGAGGTAATCATTGCAGATGAAGTCATTTCCATCATTGCCGGCATTGCGGCCACAGAGGTGGACGGCGTGGACTCCATGGATGGAGGCTGGTCCGGTGCTCTGGTTTCCCGTATGGGAATCAAGGATTTGGCTCGAGGTGTTAAGGTGGAGATTTCCGGTGAGGAAGTGGCTGTGGATTTGCGTTTAAACATTTGCTATGGCTATGCGATTCCCGAGGTTTCCAAGGCTGTACAGGAGAGAGTAGTTTCCAGCATTAACAGTATGACCGGTTTAACGGTTAGAGAGGTCAATGTTAAGATTTCCGGAGTGGTGAATAAAGAGAATGAATAAGAGAGAAGAAAGAGACCATAAATTTAAACTCTTGTTTTCCACCTTGTTTTATCCGGAAGAGGGAAAGCAGGAGCAGCTGAGCCATTATTCCTATAGCAAGGAAGAGGATGAGGATTTTTTACTTCCGGAGAAGGAAGAAGCGCATCTTTCCGAAGAGGAGGAAGCCTATCTGTCTCAGGAGGTCATGAAGATTCTGAACTTGCTTCCTCATTTGGATGAGCGAATCAACGCGGTAACAGAGGGCTGGACCACTAACCGTATGTCCAAGACGGACTTAACCGTTCTTCGTTTGGCTTTGTATGAGCTGGAGTATCAGGAAGAGACCCCGGATAAGGTGGTTTTCAACGAGGCGGTAGAGATTGCGAAGAAGTACGGGGGAGCGGATTCCGGCTCCTTTGTCAATGGTGTCCTGGCCCGTATCACCGGAAAGCAGGATGAGGGAGAAGAGAAGGGCAAGTCTTCTAAGAGCAAATCCGGAAAGGCGGAGAAAAAGTCTTTCCATATCGTAAAATCAAAAGCTAAAGATGGTAAAGCGCCAAAGAGAGGATAGAATTCATCCCAAATCACAATTTCACTGAGGCGATTGCTTTATTTATGGAGAAAGTGTTTCCCGGGCAGAGACTTCGCTCTTTAGAACGTCTGAAGCGCATGCCTTGCAGATAAAGTGTACTCCGGGCAGAGGCTTCGCCTTGAAATGTGACGGGATAGTAACAGTAGCCTATGGCAAATAAAGAATATACGGTTAGTCAGGTAAATCGCTATCTGGCACGAATGATGCAGGAAGACTTCTTCCTTTCCCACATTACCGTCAGTGGGGAAATTTCCAACTTGAAAATGCATCCTTCGGGACATATTTACTTCACCTTAAAGGACCAGGCTTCGCAGCTTTCCGGCATTATGTTTGCGGGAAAGAGGGCGGGGCTTGCTTTTCCGTTGGAAAATGGAATGAAGGTGCTGTGTTCCGGCCGTATCGGTGTTTATGAGGCAGGAGGCAGTTACCAGATTTATGCAGATTCCTTTCAAAGAGCGGGACAGGGAGACCTCTATCTTCGCTTTGAGGCCTTGAAGAAGGAATTACAGGAAATGGGGCTTTTTGATGCTATGTATAAAAAGCCGATTCCCAAGTACGCCAGAAAGATCGGTATTGTTACCGCAAGCTCAGGAGCGGCGGTGAGAGACATTATCCAAATCGCAAAGCGGAGAAATCCTTTTGTGGAGCTTTTCCTCTATCCGGCTTTGGTACAGGGTGAGGGGGCTGTGGCTTCCATTTGCAAGGGGATTGCCCGTCTGGACCAGATGGGCTTGGATGTGCTGATTGTAGGTCGAGGTGGCGGTTCCATAGAGGATCTTTGGGCTTTTAACGAAGAGGCGGTGGCAAAGGCTATTTTCAATGCGGACACCCCCATCATTTCCGCTGTGGGACATGAAACGGATACCACCATTGCGGACTTTGTATCGGATTTGCGAGCACCCACCCCCTCTGCGGCGGCGGAGCTTGCGGTTTTCGACTATATGCAGTTTGTGGATGATTTGGCAAGCTATACCTATAGCTTCCATCAGAGGATGGAGCGTATTATTCAGAAAATGCGTCAAAGGGTTAAGGAGGAGGAGCTTCGTTTTTCCGTCCTTCACCCAAGGAACATTTTACAGGGAAAACAGCATAGAATTTTGGATCTGGAAAGTCGTTTTCAAAGGCAGATGGAGCTATGCATTCAGGAAAATAAATCGGCGCTTCTTCCCTACCGGGTATTCCCTCAGTGGATGGAAAGAAAGCTAACAAATGCCAAGGACAGGATGGGAGAGTATCAGGTCTTTCCCCACAAGATGAAGGAAAAAATTCTTCTTGCGAAAAATAAAGAGGAGCGGTATCGACATTTTCCAAGGCTCATGGAAGGGAAGCTGGAAAAGAAGAAGCATCAGTTAGCCATCCTTTCCGAGCAATTCGATGCCCTTTCCCCCCTGCGTCTTTTGTCCAAGGGATTTTCCTATGTGCAAAGGGAAGACGGTAAGCGGATGAGTAGTGTGGAGCAGGTGAAAATGGGAGAGATTTTACAGATTCATTTTACGGACGGCACTGCCAAGGCCAAGGTTTTGGAAAAGCAAAAGGAAAAGCGACTTGGGGCGATTAATTCAGAGGAATAAGAGCGAAAGAAGAGCGAAATAAGAGTGAAAGAAAACTAAGGATTATGCAGTACGATATATCCTAAACTTCCTAATGAAAGGAGCCGGTATGGGAACAGAGGAGAAGAAAGTCGAAGAACAGAAGTTGAAAAAGGCTGAGAAAGAGCAGAAGGAAAAGAAGGACTTAAACGAGATTTTTGAAAGCTTGGACGGACTGTTGGAGAAGATGGAGGGAGAGGATAGCTTGGAGAAAAGCTTTGCCATCTACCAGAAGGCGGTTTCTTTGCTGAAGGAAGCCAATGAGAGCATTGACCAGATTGAAAAGCAGGTGAAGCTTTTAGACAGTGAGCAAAAGGGTGGCTTGGATGCTTAAGGAGAATCAGGCTTTCGAAAAAAAAGAGAGAAACTCTCCAAGAGACAGCGTAGAATCTGAAAGGGCCGGTTTATGGGGAAGGAAATCTACTGAAAATGGTGCTAATGATGCTGTAAATCCCCGTTCCGTGGAAGAGGGCTTTCAAAAGAGAAGAGAGGAAGTGGAAGCCATTCTGACCGCATTTTTGCCGGAGGAAAAGGGGCCTGCGAAGATCGGAATAGAAGCCATGAACTACAGCCTTATGGTGGGGGGAAAAAGGATTCGCCCCATCCTTCTTCGGGAGGCTTTTTTGCTTTTCGCCGGGGAGGAGAGGCGGAAGCTATTCCTGCCCTTGGTAGAGGCCTTTATGCTGGCTATGGAGATGATTCACAGCTTTTCTCTCTGTCATGATGACCTGCCTGCTATGGACGATGACAAGTATCGTAGAGGAAAGGAAGCTACTTGGTATCATTTTACGGAGGCCCAGGGGATACTGGCAGGAGATTCCTTAAGTCTTTATGCCTTTCAATGGGTACTGGAAGTTTTGGAGAGGGAAGGAAAAAAAGGAAATCTTTCGGAACTTCTTCTCCCTACCATGCAGGGGCTTAAAATTTTGGCGAAGTCTTCCGGCATAGAGGGGATGATTGGGGGACAGGTTTTGGATATTGAAAAAACCGGACAGCCTCTTACGGAGGAAGAGCTTTTCTTTATTTACAAAAAGAAAACTGCAGCTCTCCTGTCCGCTTCTTTAGAAATCGGGGCTTTACTGGGAGGGGCCAATTCAGCGGAACAGGAGAAGCTGGCTTCCTTTGGAGAGAAAATCGGCCTGGCCTTCCAGATTCGAGATGATATTTTGGATGAGATTTCCAGCTTTTCCGAGCTGGGAAAGCCTATCCACTCTGATGCGGAGCAGGAGAAAACCACGGCTCTCAGCCTTTATGGCATGGAGAAGGCGGAGGCCATGGTGGAGCAGTATACGGAAGAGGGCAGAAAGCTCTTGCAGAGCTTGGATAAGAGCGCTGTGGATAAAGAGGCGTTGGATTTCCTTCTTTCTTTTAGCAAATATCTTTGTTCCAGAAGAAATTAGAAGTAGCTAAAGAGATAAAAGACTGAGGAAGAAGCAATCCGGTTTTTCCGGGGAATTGCTTTCGCTATAGAATATTTTTTATGCAAAGCAGGAAAAGGAAGATCTATTGGAAGAGGCATTAAAGTCTCTTTTTACGAAAGAATTAGGAGATTTTTCATGATATTAGAGTCAATTCATGGGGCGGAGGATATAAAACGTCTGTCCCTTTCCGAACAAAAGACCTTGGCCAAGGAGCTGAGACGCTTTATTTTGGAAAAAACCTCCATGCATGGTGGGCACTTGGCCTCCAACCTGGGGGTGGTGGAGCTTACCATTGCTCTTTTTCATAGCTTAAATCTGCCACAGGATAAGCTGGTGTGGGATGTGGGACACCAGTGCTATACCCATAAGATTCTTTCCGGAAGAATGGATGACTTCGACGGGCTTCGACAGCTGGGGGGAATCAGCGGTTTTCCCAAGCGGGAGGAAAGTCCCTATGATTGCTTTAATACCGGCCACAGCTCCACCTCCATTTCCGCAGCTCTGGGGATAGCCCAGGCTAGGGATATTTTGGGAGGAAAGGAAACGGTGGTGGCGGTGATTGGTGATGGAGCCCTCACCGGAGGCATGGCCTATGAAGCTTTAAACAATGCTTCGAAAATGAAGAAGAACTTCATTATCATTTTAAACGATAATGAAATGTCTATCGCCAAGAATGTGGGAGGGATTTCCACCTATCTAAACGGCATTCGTTCCCACGAGAATTACACCCATTTCAAAGAGAATTTTGCGGCAGGACTTTCCAGGGTGCCTATCCTTGGACCAAGTCTTGTGGATCGTTTGAAAAATACCAAAAATTCTATTAAACAGCTTTTTGTCCGGGGCATGTTTTTTGAAAACATGGGCATCACCTATCTGGGTCCTGTGGACGGACATGATATTAAGGCCTTGGAAACGGTGTTACAGGAAGCGAAAAGGGTGGATCATGCGGTTTTGATTCATGTGGTCACCAAAAAGGGAAAGGGCTATGTGCCGGCGGAGCAGTCTCCCAGCCATTACCATGGGGTAAGTCCCTTCCATTTGTCCACCGGAAAGGACAAGGCGGAAAGTACAGGACTTAGCTATACCAAGGTCTTTTCTCAGACCATGGTGGAGGAGGGTCGGAAGAATCGGAATATTGTAGCCATTACCGCGGCTATGCCGGACGGCACCGGATTGGATGCCTTTGAAAAGGCCTTCCCCAGACGCTTTTTTGATGTGGGGATTGCAGAAGCCCACGGGGTAACCTCTGCTGCAGGGATGGCCAGTATGGGCTTAAAGCCTGTTATGGCGGTGTATTCCAGTTTTCTGCAAAGGGGCTTTGACCAGTTGGTACACGATGTGTGCTTGCAAAAGCTACCGGTAGTTTTCGCCGTTGACCGGGCGGGACTGGTTGGGGCGGACGGAGAAACCCACCAGGGAATTTTTGATCTGTCTTACCTTCGCCTCATGCCCAACATGACGGTGATGGCACCGAAAAATGCTCGGGAGTTACAGGAAATGCTCCGTTTTGCCCTAGCCTTTTCCGGCCCGATCTGTCTTCGCTATCCAAGAGGGGTGGCTTATCAGGGCTTTTCTGAGCAGCAGGAGGAAATCCTTTTGGGGAAGGCGGAGATTTTGAAAAAGGGAGAGGGCATTGCCCTTTTGGCTCTTGGCTCCATGGTGTCCACCGGAGCCCATATTGTAGAAAAGATGGAGAAGAAGGGATACAACTTAACGCTTGTGAATGCCCGATTTGCCAAGCCCATTGATACGGAGATTTTGGACAGGCTGGTGGAAGAAGGACATCGCAGCATCATTACTTTAGAGGAAAATGTGCGAAACGGCGGCTTTGGAGAGGCTGTCTTGGAATATATGAATGCCTGTCATCCGGAGATAAGGGTGGAAACTGTAGCTCTTCCGGATACCTATGTGGAGCATGGAAATGTTTCCGCTCTTCGGGAGATTTTAGGCATTGACTCCGACAGCATTATCAGGAAAATGCAGGAGAAGGGGATTTTTCAAGTGTAAAGGAGAAAGCATGGCTGGAAAGAAGGAACGGCTGGATGTTCTTTTGGTGGAAAGAGGGCTTATGGAAAGCCGGGAAAAGGCTAAGCGAGCCATTATGGCAGGGCTGGTTTTTGTCAATGGGGAAAAGGAAGATAAGGCCGGCAGCAGCTTTCCGGAGGACGCGGAGATTCTTGTGAAGGGAAAGGCTCTTCCCTATGTGTCCAGAGGGGGCCTAAAATTAGAGAAAGCCCTAAAGTCTTTCCCTATTTCTTTGGAAAATAGAGTTTGTATGGATATCGGTGCTTCCACCGGAGGCTTTACGGATTGTATGCTTCAAAACGGAGCGGTGGAGGTTTATGCCGTAGATGTGGGCCATGGACAGCTGGATTGGAAGTTACGAAACGATGAAAGAGTGCATTCCATGGAAAAGTGTAATATTCGCTATGTGGAGGAAGAGGACATTTTAGCGCTGGGAGAAAAACCCTCCTTCTTTTCCATAGATGTTTCTTTTATTAGTTTAACCTTGGTGCTTCCTGTAGTGAAGAAGCTGGGGAAGCTTCCTTCTCAGGTGGTTTGTCTGATTAAGCCTCAGTTCGAGGCGGGAAGAGAACAGGTGGGAAAGAAAGGCGTAGTACGGGACATTGCCGTGCATCAGGAAGTGATCCGAAAGGTACTGTCCTTCGCATCTTCTATCGGCTTTTCGGTACAGGGACTGGATTTTTCTCCTATTAAGGGACCGGAGGGAAATATCGAGTACCTTTGCTTTTTGGAGGATAGGGGGAATGCTGAGGAGGCATTATCGGAAGCTTGGGAAGCCGAGCTTATGCGAATTACGGAAGATTCCCACCGGGATTTATAGTTTTGACCACTGTCCTAATTAAGACATATCGTTTTCGTAAAGTTTACAGCAAGGTTTATAGCTAAAATAAAAATTCATTGTAGATATTCAAGTTAAAATAATATTTAGTGCAGGAATAAAAGCTTAAATAAAATTCATTGCAGAACTTATAGTTTAAGCAAGCTAGAGGAAGATATGCTATACTAGAGAGGAAAGAAATACATGAATTTGGCACTCATTGTGAATCAAACAAAGCCAGAGGCAGAGAGCTTCCAGAAAATCATAGAAGAAGAATTAGCGAAGAAAGGCATTCGTCCCAAGATTTTTTTGAATAAGGATTTTTCCAGAGAGGATTTTGTGGGGATGGATTGCCTGATTACCTTGGGAGGAGACGGCACGATTCTCCATACCACCGGAGTTTTACAGGGAATGCCGGTTCCGATTTTAGGAATCAATGCGGGACATCTTGGTTACCTTACGGAAATTCGCCAGAGAAGAAGGATTGGGGAAGCTATAGAACGGCTTGTGGCCGGGGATTATGTGGAGGATCGAAGAGCTATGCTTTCCGGCAGCATTTTCCGACAGGGAAAGGAGATATTTTCAAGGTCTGCCTTGAATGAGCTTTTACTCTCCAGAGTGCGAGGGGTGTCCATACATCATTTTCAGGTCTTTTGCGACGGGATGGAAATGGTTCACTATTCTGCAGACGGAATCATCATTTCCACGCCTACAGGCTCCACAGCCTATAATCTTTCTGCGGGAGGCCCCATCATTTCCCCGGAAGCGCCGGTATATATCATGAATCCTATCTGTGCCCATTCCCTAAATGCCAGAGCGGTGGTTTTGGATAATCGGAGAACCCTGGAGATTGTGATGGAGGGGGGAGATCAGGTGCTGTCCTTTGACGGAGAGGCTCCTATCGAACTTTTGGCCGGAGATGTGGTACGAATCAGGAAGGCCAAGGAAGAAACGGTTTTGATTAAATATTCCAAGGAAAGTTTTCTTCATACTTTGCGAGAGAAGATGGCAAACTTATAAGAGAGGTTTTTGATGAAAAAGACAAGACAGGATAGAATTCTTTCTTTAATCGAAGAACAGGATATTGAAACCCAGGAAGAGCTGGCCAGACAGCTACAGCTGGAGGGGTATTCCGTAACACAGGCCACGGTGTCCCGGGACATCAAGTCCTTGCAGCTAACGAAAATACAAAAGCACGGCAAGATGGTTTACCAGAGCCTTTTAAAGGAGTCCCCGGAGAGGGACTTGGAAAAGTTTGTCCGGGTTATGCGAGACGGCACGGTATCCATAGTAGTGGCAGGAAATATTTTGGTGATTCGGACTCTTTCCGGTATGGCAAATGGAGTGGCTATGGCTATAGATCAGCATCATTTTCCGGAAATTGTAGGAAGCCTGGCGGGCGACGATACTATTTTCTGTGTAACCGCAGGAGAGAAGGAGAGCCGGAGCTTAAAGGACAGTATTGAGAGCTTGATGAGAGGATAGCAACTAAGGAGGAAGGCATGCTGGATCGACTGCTGGTAAAAGATTTGGCTTTGATAGAGAAATCCGTTGTAGAGTTTTCCGGCGGCTTAAATGTCTTAACCGGAGAAACCGGAGCAGGAAAGTCTATTTTGCTTGGCTCCATTCAGCTGGCTCTGGGGCAAAAGGCCAATAAAGACCTGATTCGTCATGGAAAGGAACAGGCCATTGTGGAGCTGGACTTCTCCTTAACGGAGGAGGAAGTGCGCCGGATTCAAGCCTTGGAAGAGGATTTAGAGCTGGAAGAGGAAAGACTCTTGATTCGCAGGAAGATTTCTGAAAAGAAGTCCGATATTCGGGTCAACGATTTAGGACTTACCCTGGCTAAGCTTCGGGAAATTACCGGCGGTCTTTTAGATTTGCATGGACAGCATGAGCATCAAAGCCTGCTTCGGGAAGGCTCCCATTTGGAGATTATCGACGGCTTTCGGAAAAAGCAGGGGGGAAAGCTTTTAGAGGAAGTGGCGGATGCTTACCATTTGCTACAGGACAAAAAGAGAGCCTTGCAGAAATTTTCCCTAAAGGAAGAGGAAAGAACAAGGGAGCTGGATTTTCTGGATTTTGAGATTCAGGAGCTGGAGGATGCTCATCTTTCCGAGGGGGAAGAGGCGGAACTTACTAAGGAATACAGCCTTTATGAAAATATGGACAGGCTGAAGAGCCTGCTTCTTTCCGCAAAGGAAAGTCTGGAGGAAATGGATTTTCACCGTCCCATTCAGGCGGTGGAAGAGGCCAAGGATTTTGATGAAAGCTTAAAGGGGCTTTCCGACAGCCTTTATGATTTGGAGGCGGTGGGAGAGGATTGTCTCCGCTCTTTAGACCATTATCTGGACCATGCGGAGGTGGATGAGGAAAAGCTCTATACATTGGGAGAACGGCTGGAACAGATTCGCAGAGTCATGATGAAGCATGGAGGCACGGAAGCTAAGGCTCTGGCTGCATTGGCCAAGAAAGAGGAAAGAAGAACTTTTCTTTTAGACTATGAGAAGGACGAAGAGAAGGCAAAGAAGGCCATAGTGGAACAGGAAAAGCTCCTACGAGAGAAGGCAGTGCTACTTTCCAAGGAACGGCAGGAGGATGCCAAGGTATTAGCCAAGCAAATCCAAGGGGAAATGCAGGAAATGGGCTTCCTGGACACCAAGTTCGAATTTCATTTTCAGGAAAAGAAGGAGCCGACAGAGAAGGGCTTGGATGAGGTAGAGGCTTATGTGAGCCTGAACCCGGGAGAGCCTCTTCGCCCTCTTCGGGAGGTAGGATCCGGAGGAGAGCTTTCTCGAATTATGCTGTCCATTAAGACGGTGTTGGCGGATACGGAGGGGGTTTCTACATTAATTTTTGATGAGATTGACAGCGGAATTTCCGGAAGAACCGCGGAGAAGGTGGGAGAAAAGCTTCAGAAGATTGCGAAGAATCACCAGGTGATTTTGATAACCCACCTGCCCCAGATTGCGGCAAAGGCAGACCATCATTTTCTCATTGAAAAGACGGTGGAGAATGGAGTCACCCACACAGGGATTCATCCCTTGGAGGAGAAGGAATCCATAGAAGAGCTGGCAAGGCTTCTTGGGGGAGATGAGATTTCGGAGGCTTCCCTGGAAAATGCAAGAGAGCTGAAGGCAAAGTCCAAGGCAAAGAAAACAAAGGTATAAAGTAAAGGTATATAGTAAAAATATAAAGTAAAGGTATAAAGTAAAGGTATAAAGTAAAGGTATAAAGTAAAGCTATAAATCAACGGTATAAAGCAACGGAAGAGCATGTGATATTTAGGAAGGAGGATAGGATGAAAAACATTTTATTTCTTGCGTCAGAGGCAGTTCCCTTTATCAAAACAGGAGGTTTGGCGGATGTGTGCGGTTCTTTACCCAAAGCTCTGGATTCCAATTACTTTGATTGTAGGGTGATGATTCCCAAATACATGTGTATTCCTGAAAAGAAAAGGAATGAACTAAAATACAAGACCCACTTCTATATGGACTATTTAGGACAGTCCCGCTACGTAGGAGTCTTAGAACAGGAAGTAGACGGGATTCTCTACTACTTTATTGACAATGAATATTATTTTTCCGGAAACAAACCCTATGGAAACTGGTACTGGGACTTGGAAAAATTCTGTTTCTTCTGTTATGCGGCTTTATCAGCCCTTCCTCTTTTGGATTTTCATCCGGATGTGCTGCATTGTCATGACTGGCAGACCGGATTGGCACCGGTTTTATTAAAGGATCGTTTTGCGGGAGGTGAGTTTTTCCGTTCCATTCGTTCCGTATTTACCATTCACAATCTTCGCTTCCAAGGGGTGTGGGATATTAAGACCATTAAACGCTTTACCGAGCTGTCGGATTATTATTTCACACCGGACAAGCTGGAATGCGATAAAAACGGTAATCTCTTAAAGGGCGGTTTGGTTTATGCGGATGCCATTACCACCGTCAGCAAAACCTATGCCAGGGAGATTCAATATCCCTTCTTCGGGGAGGGGCTGGAAGGACTTTTACAGGCCAGAGACCATGACCTTCGGGGAATCGTAAACGGGATTGACTATGAGGAATGGAATCCGAGGCGAGATCCTTTCTTGCCTGCCCACTACGACTCTGCTTCCTTCAGGATGGGAAAGCCGGAGGTGAAGCGGGCCTTGCAGGAGGAGCTGGGCTTGGAGGTGGATCCGGGTTGTATGCTGATCGGAATGGTTAGCCGACTAACGGACCAAAAGGGTCTGGATCTTTTAGTAAGAGTTTTTGATGAAATCTGCCAAGATAAGATTCAGTTTGTGGTTTTGGGTACAGGCGAGGACGGCTATGAGAATTTCTTCCGTCATTACGCATGGAAGTATCCCAAGAAGGTTTCTGCCCAGATTTACTATTCCGAAGAGAAGAGTCATAAAATCTATGCAGGCTGTGATGCCTTGCTGATGCCCTCTCTGTTCGAGCCCTGCGGTCTTTCCCAGTTGATTGCCCTTCGCTACGGCACGGTTCCCATTGTCCGGGAAACCGGAGGCTTGAAGGATACGGTAGAGCCTTACAATGAATATGAAGGAAAGGGAACAGGCTTTTCCTTTGCCAATTACAATGCCCATGAAATGATGGCAAGCATCCGTTATGCGGAGCAGGTGTATTATGACCATCGGGAGGCTTGGGAGGAAATGATTGCCAGGGGCATGGAACAGGATTATTCCTGGAAGAGCTCCGCTCTACAGTATCAGGAGCTTTATGACTGGCTGGTGGAGAGATAAATACTTTCAGCGAAAGGTAAAGTACTAAAAATAAAGCTGAAAATGCTGTATCTAAAGTATAAAGAAGGTATTAAAACGTAGTAGGCTGTAATGATAAAAGAAAAGCCGAAGAAAGGAAACATAGAAAAAGCATGACGTTTCAAGAGCAACTTTTAGACAATTATTTATTGATCTCAGCTCTGCTATCCTGGTTTGTTGCCCAGGTTTGTAAGACAGCGATTGATGCTTATTTTAATAAGGGAATAAATTGGGAAAGAATGACCGGTTCGGGAGGAATGCCCTCCAGCCATTCTTCTACAGTGGTGGCTTTAGCCACGGCGGCCGGAATTTCATACGGGGTGGATAGCGCTATTTTTGCGGTGGCTCTGGTTTTTGCTGTTGTGGTAATGTATGATGCCACCGGAGTCAGAAGAGAAACCGGGAAGCAGGCAGTGATTTTGAATCGTCTATTACTGGATAATCCCTTTGCCTGGACCGGTAAGGAATTTGAAAAAAAGCTAAAGGAATATGTGGGGCATAGTCCCCTGCAGGTTTTAATGGGAGCCATTTTAGGTCTTGCCATTGCAGTAGGAATGGGGTATGTCTATGGCTATTTTGGATAAGAAGAAAAGGATAAGGCGGTTTTTCTGCCTTATCCTTTCCCTGCTTTTTCTTCTAAGCTCCTGTAAGGGAATTGCCATCAGCGGAAAAACGGAGAATATCCCCGGCTATACCGAGGCACAGGCCATGATTGTGGTGGGCTCTGAGCGAAACCGGATTCAAAATGTGATGGGGAAGGAAGTTTGGGATCTCCCTGTAGCCGGACAGGTGGAAAAAACCTACGGAGAATATTTTTTGGCAAAAACCAAGGAGTTTCTGCAGGATATCCGTACTTTGAATCTGATGGCGGAGGAAAAGGGAATTATTGCCAACGGCACGGAGATGGAAAGCATTAGAACTGCGGCCAATGCCTTTTACCAAAGTCTCAGCGAAGAGGACAAGGCCTTCTTTGGAAACTGCAGTCTGAAGGACGTGGTGGATATGTATGTGGCCTATTTTGTGGCGGAAAAGACGGCAAAGTCCCTTTTGGCCAACGTGGATACAGAATTAAGTGCGGCGGAAGCCAAGGTGATTTCTGTGGAACAGATTGTGGTACAGGATGAAGACCTGGCGAAGGAGCTGGAAGAAAAGGTAAAGCTTGCCGGAGCCAATTTCTCCTATTATGCCAGACAGTATTCCGAGGATCCGGAATTGCAGAAGAACTTGGCTTTTGGAGAAAGGGAGGATGAATACGCGAAGGTGGCCTTTTCCTTAGAGGACAATGAAATCTCCTCTGTATTTTCTCAGGATGGAAAATACTACATTTTAAAATGTCTAAGCTCCTATGATGAGGAGGCGACCAAGGAACGAAAGGAGAGGTTGGAAACCGCTATTCGCTCCCTGCATTTTCAGGAAAGTTATGAGGCCTATCAAAAAGAGCATATTGTCCGCTTCCGAGAACCCTTCTGGAAGGAAATCGATCTTCATAGTCATGAGGGAAGCACTGCGGATTACTTCTTTTCCTACTATCAGGAGAAGGTGGCGGAGGTGAAGTAATGGAAGAAATAATGGAAGAAATATTAGAAGAAATATTAGAAGGAATCAATGAGCCAATCGACGAGTGTTTGTCCCGTGAGGAGCTTAGAAAACAATGTGGTTAAAATACTATCGATGTGGTCTCATTATGAAACAATATAAATGAATAATATAAAAACTGCTCTACAGCCCTGATTTACAAGGGGTAGAGCGGTTTTTATCAACACATTTTGTCCTATAACTCTTAAAGTGCAGCAACAATTCCCTGATCGTTGGCGTAAATGGTGGCTACACCGGCGGCATTGGTCACCACAATTTCTTTATAGCTTCCTTCCTTCAGGAAGTCTTCTTTTACCTGTTCTGCCCGCTCAGGAGCATTGACATGGGTGATTACCAGTCGTTTGTCTTTTACCGCTTCCGCACCCCCGGCACGCTCAACAGCTAACTGCACCATTCTCTTTAAGGCCTTCTGCATACCTCTTTGCTGGTCCAACTTTACAATGGTGCCGTTTACCGCACCCATAACAGGCTTAATGTTTAAGGCGGAAGCCAAGAAGGATTTTACGGCGGAAAGCCTACCGTTCTTCCGTAAGGTTTCCAGGGACTCCAGTACGAAAACCGTTACGATGTCGTTACATTTTTTCTCGACAATATCTACTACTTCCACAAAACCGAGACCGGCTTCCTTACATTCCCGAATATCCAGGCAAAGCTTGCACTCACCGGCGGAAGCGGACTTGGAGTTAAACAAATGAATCTTCTTGGGAGAATCTTCATGGGACTCCGTATAGAGATCAATGCCGATTTTGGCTGCCTGATAGGTTCCGGAAAGCTGGTCGGAAAGGGTTACAATATATACCTCATCCGCATCGGATTCCTCAATGGCCTTCTGAAAGGCCTCCGGAGAAGGACAGGCGGTCTTCGCTCCGATGGAAGATGCAGCCATTCTTTTGATAAAATCTGCCTGATCAAAAGTTTCATCATCCATGATTCTATATTCCCCGATTTCCAAGCTTAGGGGAACCATACGAAAATGAGGATCCGCCTTCATTTCCGGTGTGAAATCTCCACAGCTGTCACAAATAATCTGATATTTCATAGGGTTTTCCCTTTCTAAGTAGTTTTCAATACTACATCCATTATAGGGCAATGCGGAGTACTGTCAAGGTATAGCCGGATTCCGGCCTTTGATTACTCTCTTTTTGTTTTTTATTCACTGACAAAAACTTTACTTTTATCAACTGACAAAATCTTTACTTTTATCAACTGACAAAATCTTTACTTTATTTACATTCTTTGAATTTCCGCCTGAATCATTTTTCCCATCAGCTCGGAAAAATGCTCTAAGGACTGGACCTTCGCAAAATTTCTTCCGAAAATCTTCTGGGCATTGGGAACATCCTTGTCCTTTCCGGTGTAGGCCAGTAGTACATAGATGTTCTCCATATGGGCTTTATGCACCATTTCCTGAATGTCGGAAATGGCCAGATCTCCGGAATAGTTTCTGGCTTTGTTTCTTACCTCCAAAAGATCGTTGGGAGTTAAATCCGTAAGCCAGATTAGCAGGCGATGGGAGGCAGTATTTTCCTTTAACTGCTCCAAAACAGCGGAAAGTGCCAGTCCGTCCCGGTTCGCACCGGTGGTGAAGTAACGGAAAATTTCCTTGTTCTTATTCCGTTCCGTATAATCCCGATAACGATTCAAAATCGTATAGCCGCTCATGGAGGAGTAGCCGAAAACCCGAACCGGAATTCGGCAGTTGTCCAAAGCCTTTGCCAGAATATAGCCCTGTTGGGATACGGTTTCCATCCGATGAATCTGGGAGGAAGAAGCATCCAGCAGTAAATCCACCGTGAGAGAGCCTTGACTGTCTGCAATTTCCTTTTGGAAAATTTTATTGTGGCCCTTTAGATATAGAGGTTTCCACAAAAGAGAAGGAATCAATTTGCCCTGATTGGAAAGGACAGGACTTGGCTCCAAGCTGCTAAGAAGCGCATTTTTCAACATCTGACTTAGTCTGAAAATCTGCGTCTGGTTATAGTTTTCTTCTTTTTCATAGGCCTGTTCATTTTTCTTTCTCTGGGCTTCCATTTCCTTTCGCATCTTCGCCGCGAAGCCCTTCAGATTTTCTTCCTCCTTGCCGTTAGTAAAATACAGCCTTGCCCCCTGATGATTTCCGGTGCAGCAGGCTTTTTCCATAGCTTCGGATTTTTTCTTATCAAAGAGTGGCTGTCCGAAATAACTTTGAATGTATTTTCGGAGGCCCTCCTCGGTGATTTTTTGGTATTTTTCGGAGGCAGTTTCCACATCCCGGCTGTCCGCCCCTCCCTTGCTTCGCTCTAAAAGTCCTAAAACCAGCTTTTTTGGACTTCCGGAGGAACTTCCATTTTCATCCTTTAGCCAAAAGAAAAGGTGGGGAATCTTGAATTCCCGCTTTTTCTTCTGCATGGCAGCCGGAAGACCGGGGAGATAGGTAAAATATTTTTGTAAGGTCTTGGAAAGACTTTGAATCCATTCTTCGGTATTCAGCTCCCCGGAAATTTCCACTTCTTTTAGAAGCTTTCGATCCACCAGATCCGGTAGACCGCAGTCCTCTCCCAAGGCTGTCTTATAATGTCCTTCTAAGATCCAGCCTTCTCGGCTTTCCGCAATACTGGGAATAAATTCCTGAAGCTTCCGTTTGCAATATTCTCTACGAAGGAGAGCCAGACTTTCTCTTAGAGGACTTTCCTTTTCGAAGGTGGCATTTTCCAAAGCCAGCCAAAAGAGCGTTTCGTAGGTTTCCTGCCCCAGAGTTTCATGAAAGGTGCTGTAGAATGCCGTTAATTTCTTCCAGTCAAAATGCGTATAGCTGGCACCAATGATGGTATTCCAATAAAGGTCCGCCTTGCCTTCGTAGTCATACATACGGTAGCCGGGAGAGACCTTATAGTTATGGGCACCGTTCCAAATCATATTGGCAGCCCGTTTTTTTTCAAATTCTGTCAGCATCATAGGAAAATACGCTCTCCGGAAAGCTCTTTAGGAATTCTGGCATCCAGTAAATCCTGTACCAACTGTCTTTCGTAAAGGTCAAAGGACTTATTTACCAGTCCCATTTCCAAAGCCTTGGATACGGATAAGCCCTTCTGCATTGCTTTAATAGAAGAAATTAAACCTCTAAGGTCTAAGCTCCTGCTGGAAATTTCACCCCCGGAAACCTTTTCCTGAATTTCAGAAAAGAGGAGGGCAAACTGCTTTCTGTATTCCTCCGATAAGTTCGGAAATTGCTGCTGCAAAAGCTTATCCAGATTCTCCGCGCTGATCACCGGCATGTGGAGCACCAGAAAACGGGAAGCTAAGGCCTCATTTACCTCTCTGGTTCCTGCATAACCATAATTCATGGTGCCGATAAAGCGGGTAGCTTCATGCAGGGGGAACTGGCCGTAGCCCGGCAGGTCGATGCTGTGACGGAAGTCCAGGGTAGCGTGCAGTACCGCCAAGGATTCATTTTTCGCCATATTGATTTCGTCTAAGATGCCGAAGCCCCCACGAAGGGCACACTCCAGAATCGGTCCCTTACGAAGCTTCACTTCTCCTTGGGAAAAGGTATCGCTGCCCACCAGGGAGGAGGCATCTGAATTGACATAAAGGGAAATATCCCATTCCGGACGGGAAAATGCCAGAGCCAGTCCCTGGGCTAAAACGTTTTTGCCCGTGGCCTTAGGACCGTCCAAAAGCAGGTTCGCTCCGGAAAGCAGGGCGGCAATGGCGGCTTCCCAGATTTCCTTTCCGTAGTACAAATACTCCATTTTCGGCAAACGCTTCTCGTCCTCTTCTTCCAGCTTGTAAAAGGAACGGAAGGAGCGCAGCTCCTCTAAAAGCTTCTCCGAAATACCTTCTTCTTCTAAAAATGTCAAAATATCCTTCATTTTCTATCCCCTATCTACTTTTATTATTCTTTCTGACGGCTATTTTACCGCAGTTTAGTACAGAAATCTAAAAATTCCTAATCTTTTATGTGAATAGCACAAAAAAATGAAAAAACTATCCTTTGATTTTAGAGGATAATGTATGTGTACAAAATACAAAATTGCTATTTATTTAACAGATTATCGCCAATAGAAAGGAAATTTAGGCAAATAAACTATAATAAAGTACTTATTGATTTTGAAATAAATAGATAAAATATTGAAATTTCTGTGAACAAGGTGTATTTTTAGTTTTGCTAAAGATTGAGAAAAGAAGGGGAGGATTACTTATGGTTACCTTTATGATCGGCCTTGTGATTCTCATCGTCGGCGGAATGGCTATGGGTCGCCTTTGCGATCATGTATTCCAGCCGGACGACAGAGAGACACCGGCTTACGCCAAGCAGGATGGTGTGGATTATGTTCCGATGCCTACTTGGAAAAATGCTTTAATTAACTTACTGAACATTGCCGGAACAGGACCTATTCTTGGACCGATTCAGGGTATTTTGTTCGGACCGATTGCACTGCTTACCATTCCTATCGGAAATGTTATTGGCGGAGCGGTACATGACTACTTTGCGGGAATGATTTGTACCCGTGACGGCGGAGCCCAGATGCCGGAGATGGTAAGACGTTATACCAACAAGGCAGTGTTCTGGATTTATGATGTATTTGTATGTGTGCTTTTACTTTTAGTAGGAACCGTGTTCATTTATACCCCCGGAGACATTACCGCAACCCAGGTATTCGGCTTCAGCGGTGCGCCTACAGAGGCTTCCACCTGGATTATCTACGGTATTATTTTCGCATACTATTTAATTGCTACTGTATTCCCCATCGATAAGATTATCGGAAGAATCTATCCTATCTTCGGTGCAATCCTGGTATTCTCCGCAGTAGGTGTATTTGCTGTAATGGTAATTTTCCATTACCCATTAGTAGAGATTTTCGGAAACTGGAATACTCCTTCCTTTAACTATGGAGATTATTTCTGGACACAGAACTTTTTCCCGATTTTCTTCGTAACCGTAGCCTGCGGAATTCTTTCCGGATTCCACTCTTCCCAGACTGCTCTTGTGGCAAGAACCATTAAGAGTGAGAAGGACGGAAGAATGACTTTCTATAACATGATGGCTGTAGAAGGCTTCATCGCCATGGTATGGGCGGCAGGAACAATGGCATTGATTCAGTTTACTGCAGACCAGGGCGGAATCAGCATGGTATTTAATGAGAAGGCAGGAACCTTCCAGTACATGATTCAGAAGGCGGGAGAGTTGGTTGCTATTTCTCCAACCTCTGTAGTCGGTGTAGTTTGTAGAAGAGCTTTAGGACCTGTTGGCGGAGCAATAGCACTTATCGGTATTATCATTCTTCCCATTACGTCCGGAGATACTGCACTTCGTGCATTACGTCTTACCATTGCAGATACCTTCCACATTAAGCAGGATAACAATTTCAGAAGATTAAGCCTTGCCATTCCAATCTTTATCCTGGTAGCAGGAATCTTGGTTTGGGCAAAGTTTGATCCTAAGGGCTTCCAGATTCTTTGGAGATACTTCGCATGGTCTAACCAGACTATGGCATTATTCCCATTGGCTGCTGCGGGTATTTATCTGATGATTAACGGTAAGGGAAAATGGGCATGGATGCCACTGCTTCCCGGTACCTTCTACACCTTCATCTGCGCAAGCTATATCTTAAATGCAAAGCTGGGATTCGGTTTAAGCTGGCCAATCGCTTATGTCGGCGGTGTGATTGTGGCTGCCATTTACCTTGTGCTTACTATCATTAGAGGTAAGAAGGGCGGCACCACTCCTGAGCCTACCGTAAAGTAAAATGAGAATAAAGTGATAAAGTAATAAAGTGAGAATAAAGGGGATTGATTGCTTCGAAAGAGGCAGTCAATCTTTTTTTATATAATTTTTATAAATTAAAAATTAAGATTTTGTTGATTTTCTATTAGGATATGGAGTATATTTAGCATGGATTTTAATAATCATCTGTAGGCAGGATGGGAATCGGAGGGAGAAGACGATTCCCTGTATTTAGTCCGGTCTACTTGTACCATAGCAGAAATCAGGGAAGAGAGTTGTAGCTACTATGGGACAAAAAAATTACCTAAGTAAGGGAGAATGAAAAATGAAGAAAAAGAAACTGAAAGTACAAGTAGCTGCACTCGCCATGACAGGAGCTATTGCGGCTGCACCATTGACCGTAAGAGCGGAAGAAGCAATCGCAGCAGCACCGGCGACTACAAGCACAAGCAGTACAGAAGCATCTGCCACTGCAGCAGCTCCTGCAGCAAGTACAGCGACAACTCCTTCAACAAGCACAGCAGCAACTAGCGCAACTGCCGGAACAAGCACAACGGCAACCGGTGCCGGAAGCGGAGCAAGTACCGAAACCAGCACATCAGCAAGCACCGGAACAGCCGCAACAGCGACCACGGAAGCGTCAGCCCCGACAGCCGCAGCTGCCCCTGTTACCGTAACAGAGGCACCGGCAGATCCCGCCACCACAGTTCCCAACAATGTGGATACTGTAGTACCGGATGATAATAAGCAGGGAACGGATATTAAGGCGAATGCAAGCGCGAAGCTTGGTTTTTTCACATTACCTTTAGCGGATATTAATGCCTCCATTTCTGCAGAAGATGCCAAAGGGGATAAGACTATTGCTGAAAGCAATCCTAGATTAGAGGATAATAGTATTACTGCATTAAAAAACAAAGATGTGGTGATGCAGGGAGACCTTTCTATTGCCAAAGAGGATGGAGCTGAGACCTATGACAGTACCGCTTCCGCAGCCCATGATGTAAACAAGGAAGATAGCTATTCTTTGAAAGCTGACTTGGATGTTACAGCTGTCAATAATTCCATTAATGCCTCTGCGGATTTCATTCCGAATTCCAACGACATTTCCGTAAATAATATGGAGACAGGACTTCGTGCCACCTTCTCATTTGGCAATGACCTTGAGGGAAGCTTCCATACCCCTACAGATTTAGAAGATGCCAAGAAGCACTACGAGCTAAGCTCTGCTGACGGAAGCCCGATGATTTACCGTATCAACTATGCAAATTCCAAGTTTGCAAAGGATAAAGTAAGCATCGCCATGGACTTGGATTTAACGAAGATGACTCCATTGGTAAATCGTTATTCCTCAGCCGGAGCCAATTACAAAAATCTGTATGGAACAGATCCTGTTACCGGAAAAGAAAACCATATTGAGAACTATAATTATCCTGCAAGTGAATATAAAACACGTTATCAGACCAGTGTCTTTGGTAATTTAAAGGAGCTGATTAATAATTCTGCTAAGAAGATTCAGTTGGTGATGAAGGGGGTTAAGTTGAATTCCGCTTCCTCTAACCCAGTGGAAACAGAGACTGAAAATGAAAAGACCACAACTACTGAAGGAACCGTTCATGGAACATTAGTCGGATATATGAAGGCTGACATGGGTATGAATCGTGTAAAAGGTAAAGCTTCTTATGTTTGGGGAGCTATTCAGAATGATGCCGGCAGAGATAGTGTATCAGGTCAGAACAATGATAAGGTAAACCTTACCGTGAAGTTCACTACCACAGAAAAGAAGGAAAAGCCGGTTCAACCTGAGGAGCCGACACAGCCTGTTACCCCGGTGGCACCAAGTAATGGCGGAGGAAGCACCCCAAGTCTTGCTCCCGCAAGACCAAGCTCTTCCGCACCTTCCAATCCGGGAACCGTTTTGGGAGAAAGCCGTCCCACAGCTTCTACTCCCGCCGGTGAAGTTTTAGGAGAGAATCGTGAAACTCCTGTAGCGGAAACCGCTGAGAAAAAGCAGGGAGCTGTATTGGGAGAGTCTCGTCCAAGCGTAAAGGGTGTATCAGACCGTGCAACCGTAGCTACCGGAGACTACAACTTTACAGGACTTTGGGCTTCCCTTTTCGGAATCTCCTTAGCGGCATTGGCAGGCTTTGTGATTTTGCAGAAGAAAAAAGAAAATTAATTTATCAGCAATTCCCTTTTCTGCATTTTATACATTTGACTGTCGAAACAGAAAACCAGGAATACTATCACTGTAAAATCAAACCGTTGCAGAACATAGATAAATTGTTCTGCAACGGTTTATTTTTGTACATTAAGAATTGGCTTCTTTATAATTTTTCTCAGTAAAAGTGAAGGACTGTAAAAACCAATAAGCTGAAGCGACAGACGCAGTATAGGCATGAAATATAGGCAATCCGAACCCGTGGGAACTAACGAGCTCAGCGAAGTGAAGGACTGTATAAATAAGCGGAAGCGACAGATGCAGTATAGATATGAAAGAGAGTAATCTGAGCCCGCCGGTACTTGCGAAAAACAAAGGTACTGAAGTTTTTCGCTTAGTACCGCTGCAGGGCGAGGTTAGCGGGAGCGTGCCCCGGTTATCCCCCCTATACCACAGAGGGCATTTATTCATTGAATACAGTCCTTCGCTCCCCTTCTTGACAGCGCCTCCCTATTGCACTAAGATTTTCCTATGTTGTTAGAAGAAAGAGGAAAGAAAATGGCAGAGAAAAAATCAAAGATTCCACACAATACAGAAAGACCGGTACTGATTACAGGCCACAAGAATCCGGATACGGATTCCATCTGTGCAGCGATTTCTTATTCCCGCTTGAAGAATAAGATCAATAATACAGACCGGTACATCCCTTGCAGAGCCGGAAGTCCCAATGCGGAAACCAGCTTTGTTTTAGATTATTTTAAGGTGGATGCTCCTCTTTTATTGGACAATGTGAAGACTCAGGTTTCCGATATTGCCTATCGGAAGACTCCCGGAGTTTCTAAAAATATGTCCTTAAAGCAGGCCTATCAGATGATGAGAGACGGTCATGTGGTAACCCTTCCCGCAGTAAATCAAAACGGCATTTTGGAAGGTCTCATTACCATGTCCGATATTGCCAAGTCCTATATGAATGTTTATGATTCTGCCATCATTTCCACGGCAGAGACTCCCTTTAAAAATATCCTGGAAACCCTGGAAGCAACCCTCATTACCGGAGATACCAACCGAAATTGTAAGGACGGAAAGGTGTTGATTGCGGCAGCGAATCCGGAGATGATGAACTACTATATTGAACCTCATGATATCGTTATTTTGGGAAATAGAGCAGAGAGCCAGCTTTCCGCCTTGGACAATGGAGCGGACTGTATCATCATTTGCGAGGGCGCCAATGCCTCCCCCACGATTAAAGCCCTGGCGGAGCAAAACGGCATGATTATCATGGTAACCTCCTATGATGCTTATACGGCGGCAAGACTGATTAACCAGTCCATCCCCATCAGCTTCTTTATGACGAAGGAAGGCATTTTAAGCTTCGAAGAAGAGGATACGGTGGATGAAATTAAGGATGTGATGGCGAAGAAGCGGCACAGAGATTTCCCGGTTATCAGTAAGGACGGTCGATATCTGGGTATGCTTTCCCGTAGAAATCTTTTAGGTGCCAGTGGAAAACAGGTCATTATGGTGGATCATAATGAGCTGGGACAGGCATTGGACGGTATGGAAAATGCGGAGATTCTGGAAATCATTGATCATCACAGACTGGGAACTATTCAGACCTTGGGACCGGTGTATTTTAGAAATCAACCTCTGGGTTGTACCAGCACAATTGTGTACCTGATGTATCAGGAAAATAAAGTGGAAATCGATCCACAAACCGCAGGCTTGATGATGTCCGCTATCATTTCCGATACCCTCCTTTTCCGTTCTCCTACCTGCACCAAGACCGATGAGATGGCAGGAAGAGCGTTGGCGGAGATTGCCGGAGTGGATATTGAAAAGTATGCCATGGAAATGTTTTCCGCCGCCTCCGATTTAAAGCAGAAGACGGATCGGGAGATTTTCTATCAGGACTTTAAGACCTTTACTGCAGGGGATATTCATTTTGGCGTCAGTCAGGTAAGCTCCTTAAATGAAGAAGAGCTTCTTTCCTTAAAGCCCAGACTCTTCCATTTTGCGAAGGAGGCTTTAGGAGAAGAAAATCTGGACATGGCCTTTGTGATGCTCACCAACATTTTAAAACAGGATACTCTGCTTCTGGCTGTTGGTCATAGAGCGGACAGCCTGATTCAAAATGCCTTTTTGCTGGAGCCCAAGAAGGAAAGCTTTGATTATTCCGGAGAAGAGATAGAGGGCTTTACCGCTGTGCTGGAAAATGTGGTTTCCAGAAAGAAACAGCTCATTCCGCCCCTTAGCCTTTATGGGGAGCAGATATAAGAGAAAAGCCGGACTTTCAGAAGGGAAAGTAGGCGAGAGAAAAGTCGGACTTTATGGAAGAAGACCGGAGTAGAAAAAGTGGACTTAAAGTAGGAACATCAGAAAGCGGAAAGGATAGTCTTATGAATATTTGTTTAATCGGAATGCCCTCCAGCGGGAAAAGCGTCTTAGGGGTATTGCTGGCGAAAAAATTAGGCATGTCCTTTCTGGATATGGATTTGGTGATTCAGGAAAAGACCGGACAGCTGCTTCGGGAAATCATTGCGGAGCGGGGAAGGGAGGGCTTTCTCCTTTTGGAAGAGGAAGTGGGAGCAGCGCTCTCCATGAACAATACGGTTCTTGCTCCGGGCGGCTCTATTTGCTACGGAAAGAGAGCTATGGAGCATTTACGGGAGACTTCTTTGGTGATTTTCTTGGATGTGCCCTTTTCCGAGGTGGAAAAAAGAATTGGAGACCCGGTAAAAAGAGGGGTGGCGATTCCCGATGGCTTTACCCTGAAAGACCTTTATAACGAAAGAAAGGCTCTCTACCTCCAGTATGCCCATGAAATTCTGAATGAAGAGGGCTTAAACCCGGAGGAATGTGTAGAGGCTTTGGTTCGTATTGCGGAGAAGCACAGAAAGTAGATTCCTCATAAAACAGGCTTTTGGGAGAAAATCAGAAAGCTTCTTTGACAAAAAGCTCAGAAAGATTTTTGAGAGAAACGCAGAAAGCTTCTTTGATAAAAAGCATAGGAAGATTCTTTAACAAAAATCTCAGAATGCTTCTTTGACCAACAGCCTAAGAATAAAAAATTGCGGAAACAGAGGTTCGTATGGAAAATATCGTACTTGGTTTACTGGCCCATGTGGACAGAGGGAAGACCAGTCTTTCGGAGGCTCTTCTCTATGAAAGCGGAAGAATTTCGGAAAAGGGCAGGGTGGACCATGGAGATAGTGTTTTAGACAAGGATAGTCTGGAACGAAAAAAGGGAATTACGATTTATGCCAAAAGCGTTTATTTTACCAAAGAAAATAAGCGTTTTTTTCTTTTGGATACTCCCGGGCATCAGGAGTTTTCCTCGGAGATGGAACGCTGTCTTGCGGTCATAGACTACGGTATCCTGCTGATTGACGGAAATGACGGCATCCAAAAGCGAGAGTTGCATCTCTTTGAAAGAGCGCGGGAGAAGGGCATTCCTCTTTTTTTGGTGGTAAATAAAATGGACCTTTTCCAAGGGGACAGAGAAGCTTTGCTAAGAGAAATCCAAGAGGCCTTTTCCTGTGAGGGGATTATAGACTTTTCTCCCTATGCCTTTTCTGACTTGGCAGCATTTTTAAAGGAAGAGGACTTTTCCCAAGGGGTAGATTCCAAGGAGAATGTAGCTTTAGAGAAAAAGGAGGCTATAGAACAGATGGCAGTTCCATTGGAGGGCTGTCAGGATTTTCTGGAAAATCTTGCTTTATTATCTGAAGAGGGAACCGCGGAGTATCTGGAAAATGGGCGGCTTCCCCTTGGTTTTTTACGGGAAAACTTACAGAAGAGAAAGCTTTTCCCTCTTTTCTTCACCTCTGCCTTAAAGCAGGAGGGAATCACCCGGCTTCTTTCCTGGATTTTCGCTCTTTGCCAAATGCCGACCTATAGCGAGGAATTGCGGGGGATTTTATATAAAATCAGCAAAAGTCCGGAAGGAAGAAGAATCGGAAGGGCTAAGCTTTTGGGAGGAAGTCTTTCCTTAAGGCAAGAATGGCGGCCCTCCGAAAAGGCTTTGGAACTGCATTTGGAAGGGGTAGAAGAGGAGGCTGTAGAAAGTGTAGAGCCGGGAATGCTTTTTACCATGCCGATTTCGGAAAATGCAGGTCTTGGGTATTTTCCGGAGGATGACCATAGAGAGAAAGAGAAGGAAGGATATTTTCCCACCCTTTTGTCTATTGAGGGAGAGGAGATTCTTCAGTATCGAAAGGATTTGGAGGAACTGCAAAAGGAATTTCCGGAGTGGGGGATTTCCATTTCTTTGGCGGAAAAGCAAGTCACTGCACAGCTGTCCGGAAATCTGCAAAAAGAACTCCTGACGGATTTGTTTGCCAAGAGGCTGGGAAAGAAGCTGCGTTTTTCCAAGCCGAAGCTTCGTTATGGGGAAAGTCCCCGTAGGGAAGCCTATGGAAGAGGAGCTGTGCTGGAGCCCGGGCACAGGATTTCCCTTCTTCTTCGTTTAATTCCTATGGAAGGAGAATTCCATCGGGAGCAGCAGAAAGCAGGGGAGGAGCGGGAAAATTCCAAAAAAAGAAGTATTTTATCCATTGAGAAAATGGGAGAGCTTCCGGAGGAATGGATTTCCCGTTTGGAAACCGAGTGGGCTGAGGAGAATTTTCCGGGGCCTCTTCTTTTCGGACCCTATGAGAACTATGCCTTAGAAATCTCCAACTTAAGCTTTTCCAGAGGCTCCGCCTATTATGTGGATTTTCAGGAGGCGGTGTATCAGGCCTTCCGCATGGCCCAAGCTACAGCAGGGGTTCGGCTGTTAATGCCGTATTTTTTCTATGAAATCTCAGCCTCTCAGGAAAAGCTGGGAAAGATTTTGCAGGAAATTGAAAGGCAGAAGGGAAAGCAGGAGGAACTGCTTTCCGAAGGAGAGAGCTATCAGCTACTGGGAAAGATTCCCGGGACAAGCCTTTCGGAGCTGCAAAGTTTTGTGCAGGAAGAGGGAGAAAGCTTTTCTTTCTCATTTTCCTCTTATCAGGAAATGGAAGAGGAACAAGCCTTGGCGGTATTGGAAGAGCGTTTCGGGATTCCGTCGGAGGAGCTTCCCTTAAGTTCTGCAGGAAAGCTTTACTATGGGGAAGAGCTTCTTTCCGAAGAGCTTTTAGGGCAGGACGGATGGGAGGAAAGTGCTTCCGGAGGAAAACCGGGAGACTCCTCTTCAAAGCTTAATGCTTCCGCTTCATTACAGCTTAAAAATCAGGGGGAGCGCCAGGAGAAGAAGAAAAAAGCCGGAGAAGAGACCCCTTCCTTAGAGGAGGAATTGGAGGCGATTTTTGAAAGAACCTTCGGCCCCTTAAGAAATCGAGGACAGGAAGCCATTCGTACCGAGCAAAAATTGTTTTTATCCAAGGAGAAGGAAGCTCGTCTGGAGGAGGCCAGAGCCCAGTACGCCAAGAAGGGCAAGAAAAATAAGCGGAAAAAGATTCTGGTGGACGGCTATAACTTCCTTTTTGCAAAGGAAGAATGGAAGGCACTGGCGCAAACGGATTTGATAGCGGGAAGAGAACAGATTCTTCCCCTGCTTTCCGAATATGCGGCCTACCATGACGTGGATTTGTATTTGATTTTTGATGCTTATCGGGTGAAAAGCAATCCGGGAAAAACCTTGCAGCCGGATCCCCGAATGCAGGTGATCTTCACAAAGGAAGGTGAATCGGCAGACTTTGCCCTAAGTCGAATGGCCAATGATTTTTCCCAGTCCGGCTACCCGGTAGTGGTGGTCAGCTCCGACCAGGCCGTGCAGATTCAGGGCTTTTCCGGAAAGGGCGCCATTGTATATTCCTCCAAAGAATTTGCCCTCCAAGTAGAAGATATGAAGAAGCGTATTTCCGATTCTCTGTGATGAAGAGACATATTTATAATTCTTTATAATGAAGAAGCCTATTTCCGCCTTCCTTTAAGTAGATAATTAGATGGGGGAGATAGGTTTTGTTTTGCAAGATGCTTTTATGCAGTACAGGTTTGAAATAACGGGTAGTCTGAGCCTGTCGGTTCTTGGCTTTTGTCTTGTAAAAGCTTAGAACCGCTACGTGGCGAGGCTAGCGGGAGCGTGCCCCGTTTTCAGACCTGTACTGCATAAATAGTTTTAGGTAAATCTATCCTATCTCCCACATCTACTTATTTTTTATACACTCCTTGACGAAATACTCTATAAATTTAAGAATTTATTCAGTATAGAGAAATGAGGGTAAAGGATGAAATGGGATAGGAACTGTTCTTTTCAGAAGGATGGGACAGAAATAGCAAAAATTGAAAAGAGCAGTTTGGAAAGAGAGGACTGGGGAAACGGTAGCGATTCTTCTCCCTTTTTTCGGCGAACATTCTGGGCATTGCTTCTGATATTTTCCTTTTTCTTTTTGACGGCCTGCTCCGGTACAGGGCATCCCGCCATTATCAAAAGCAAAAATAATAAGATTGTTTTAACGTATGGCTTATTGGCGAACAATGATGATTATACTTTGCAGATGAGCAAGCGTTTTGTCAAAGAAGTGAAGGAAAAAAGTCGTGGAAGAATAGAGATTAAGCTTCTTAGCCCTAAGGATAAGGACAATGACCTGGCTTTGCTGGAGCGCTTTCGCTCGGGCAATCTGGATATGGTAAGACTGCCTCTACCTTCTGCAAAGAAGCTTTCCGGAAAGCTCTCCATTATGGAGCTTCCCTACCTTTTTGACAGCGAAGAGGAAATGTGGAATGTTTTAGATGGAGACAAGGGTGCTATTTTTCAGGAGGACTTTCAAAGCAAGGGAATGGAACTTTTGGTTTGGCACTGTCTTGGCTTTCGGGATTTCTATACCGTGGAAAAGCCACTGACCTCAGTAGAGGATTTTGACGGATTGATTTTAGGAGTGGAGGATGAATCTCGCATGGGAAGAGCCTTGCAGCTTCTTTCCGGAAAAATCAGAGAGCTTCCGCAAGATAAAATCTATAAGGCACTGCAAAGCGGAATTGTGGAGGGTAGTGAAAATACCATGGAGGATTTTGCCAAGCAGGAACACAATCTTTCCGCCAAGTATTTTTTAGAGGATGATCACAGCCCCGTTTTAGATTTGCAAATTCTTTCTTCCAGAGCAAGAGAGAATCTGTCGGAAGAAGATCTGGCTTTGCTTAGGGATGTGTCTTTTTCCATGGCTTTACAGGAAAGAGCTTACGTGAAAAAAATGCGGGTGGAGCTAAGAAATAAATTAAGTAAAAGAGGAGTACTCTTCTCTCATTTTTCCAAAGAAGAGAAAGCCAAGATTGAAGAGCTTTTAGCACCCCTTTATCAGGAATCCACAGAATCGGATTTTTTGCGAAAGCTGGGAAAAATAGATTAAATAAAGAATGATAAGTGTTTAATATAAGAGGATTGACAAGTTTCCTCTCCTCTGTCATAATACTGCCTTGAAAGATAGATGCAACTAACTAAAAGCTTTGTATTATCTGTCAAAAGGGCTACGATGTTAGCATAAGCATCAGCATCAGCCTATCCTAGATAGGAGGGTGCTTTTTGCGTGTTAAACAACTCTCCCTTGGATAAGAGCTAAGATACCTTACGGTACTGTTGTTCTCCTGTGAGGAATACTACAAAGCGAAGCAGTAATGCGTAGAAGAAAGGGGTATTATGAGAAAACATTGGATTCTTGGCGCTTCCGCCATCATTTTAGCATCCTCCGTAATGGCTTGCGGAAAGAAGCAGGATACTGCCACCACAGCTGCAGGATCGGAGAAGGCTGCGGAAAGCACTGCAGCTCAGGCAGAGAAGTCTGATTATGTCTTTGTAAAGATGACCGTTCCCTATGCGGACTTTTATTACGGAGAATTAAAGGATATTGCTCCGGAAGAGGGGAAGGATTTAAAGGCACAGCTGGATGCGGAGGATAAGGTAACAAAGGACGGCTTCCGGGAGACAGGAATGTATGACAGTGCCAGCTCTCCTACTAAGGAAAAGGTGGAGAAGTTTGTGATGGCGGACGGTGCCGTAGAGGGAGAAGGCTCTGTCTATAAGGGAATTAAGCACGTGAACGTTGCGATTCCGAAGTCCCTCTATGAGGATGCTAAGAAGGCATTGGAGGAGAAGAAGGAAAGCAAGAATGCTCTTCTTACTTTGATGGGGGCTATTGAAAGTGAAGTCAGCACGGAGCCCAAGGAGTATAAGGTATTAAACTCCGACGGAACCCTTTCCAAGACACAGGGAACTACAAATGAAGCGAAGGACACCGAAGCGGATATTACCACCACTTCCTCCTACGGAAATTATGAAATCGAAGTCAGCGGTTTGGACATTGACTCTGAAATCGTACAGGCTGCGATTCTGGAAACCAAAGACGGCGCAAAGTACGGCTTAAAGCATGAGGACAATATCTGGGTAAAGCCGGAGGAGCTGGCATTTTCCGCTGTGGCTTTCGAGGACACCAACCATAAGGCTCAGAAAGAGTTTAAGCGTTTTGAAGATATTCAGGACAAGGACATTGTAAAGATTACCTACTTCTTAATGGACGAGGATGATGTGGAGGTTCCCGTAAACCTTCATGTGAAGAAGATTGCTCCTGCTGAGTACAAGGTTAGCGGAGATGAGAAGGTAAGCTACAGTCCGGAAGGAACAAAAGTGAATTATCAGCTTTCCACCGGAGAAGACAGCTATGCTCTTAGCAAGGTTCTCAGCAGAAAGAGTGAGGTAAAGGGAGAGGTTAATACAGACACCGCCGGTGTTTTGGTGCTTCCGAAGGAAATGACACCCGGAAAGTATCAGCTGGTATTCTCTAATGACAATCTCACCGATGTATCCTTTAAGGTACTGGTAGAATCAAGCTTAAAGGCGGAGGACTTCCATTTTGAAAATAACAAGTTAAGCCTTGCAGAAAACGCAGATCAGCTGACTATCGCAAACTACATTGCTTCTACAAGCTCCGCAACCATCGGAGAGCAGGAGTTTAAGGGCGGTTCCGGAAGAAGATTCGGAAAGAACATTTTCAATGATGACGGCAGCGTAAATACCGAGGCGAGCTACAAGAAGGACGATCAGGAAGTAAAGTACTTTGACGGCCACGGAACCTATCCTGTAACCATCAAGGCAGACGGATATCCTGAAGTGAAATTCGAGGTAGTCGTACAATGATTGTGATTCTTACTTTAATATGCAGTTTAGCCTTTTTCCATTTCTTTGGAAAAGCATTAAAGAAGAAGCCGGCAGTATTGTATGGAATTTGTATCCTCCTTTCCTTGGTAAGTATTTTTTATCCAAGGGAGGGAGGAATTCCCTTTTTGGACTTCTTTTTTAAGAAAATCATGCAAAGGGGTGTGCTGGCAGGCTCTCTCTTTATCTGGGTGATGCTGGCACCGGTGCTTCCCAAGAGCTTTTCCGGAAGAAAGACCATCTATCTTTTTCGAGGGGAAATGGCTATCTGTGCATCTCTGATTACTTTGGCCCATAATCTGGCCTTTGGCGGAAAATACTTTGGTGCCTTATTCCTTGGACAGGGGCATATCAGTTTGATGGAGCTTCATGCGGCTATCGTGTCTTGCCTCATGATTCTTTTGTTAATTCCGCTAACTATCACTTCCTTTCAGACCGTTCGGCGGAAAATGCAGGGAAAGACCTGGAAAAAATTACAAAACTGGTCCTATCTTTTTTATCTGCTTTTGTACCTGCACATTTTCTTTATTTATCAAGGGGCGCTGATTCGAGGAAAGGGAGAGTATTTCTTTACCCTGATGATTTACAGCTTCATTTTTGGATTCTACGGATTCTTACGGATTAGGCAGTATAGAATGCAAAAGGAAAGCAAGGAGAAAAAGACATTTCCTTTGCTTCGTATCGGGGGGATTTTGCCCATTGTTTGTCTTTTTCTAAGCGGCTTTTACAGTGCCGGGAAATACCGCACCGCACTGGAGGCAAATGTAGATAAAATCAGAGCACAGGAAAGCGTATCGGAGCAGCACGGACAGGGGGAGGAAAATAATTCTTCCGAAAAAGCAGTAGAAGCTAGCGGAGATAAAGCCTCTACGAATGCTTCGGATGCTTCCTCCGATTCCCAAGCTGCTGATGAGGATAGCATATCCGGAGCTTATAAAGACGGAGAATGCTTTGGAAAGGCTTCCGCCTACAATGGCAATGTGGAAGTGAAAGTCACCATTTCCGGGGGAAAGATTACTGCCATCGATATTGTGAAAACCAAGGACGATGAAGAATATTTCTTTGACGCACAGAAGAAGGTGATTCCGGAAATTTTGGAAAAGCAGAGTACCGACGTGGATGCGGTGGCAGGAGCCACCACCAGTAGCGAGGGCATTTGCCATGCGGTGGAGAAGGCCTTGGAGGAAGCAAAGAAGTAGTCAAAAAGTCTTCTGGTAAATCTTGTAAAAACAGCATTTTCTTATATAATGAGTTCTGTATTCATTCTTAAAAATAGAAGAATACAGAACTTTTTTATTCTTAACAAGTGGCGCAGGCGAAGCCTGAGACGTCTTGTTCATAACGAGATATCCCTCGCAGAGCGTGCGATATCTCGTTGAATGTCTTTTGCGGAGCATGTGTTTTCTAATATTTTCCAAAGGGAAGCTTAGGAGAGTGCTACGCCGCTGTAGAGGATGCCTTTTTGGGGGAATATATATGAAAAAAGCTATGCTTTGTATCAGTATCTTGGCTATGATTTTCAGCCTTTCTGCCTGCGATGATATTAAGATGGTACAAAATTCTTTTCAGAAAGAGAAGAAAAGAAACACAGAGCAGTTAGGAGACCAACCTATGGATGTATTTAAAAAGGGAGCTCTTAAAATGGAATATGGAGAGTACAATACCTATATGTACTTCAGTAATTTTCTGGCTGCTCGTTATCACTTCATTTCAGTATTTTATTTTCAGGGAGTTCGTAATGAACCGGAGTTTCATTTGGCGGAGGGGGAGGAGTATCTTAAGGAAGGCTTTACCCCGGAAGAGTTTGACTTTATCCGACATGTTATGAAAATAGCGAATGGAGGGACGCATTTCCCTGAGGTGGATAAGTCGGTGAAAACACTGGCTCCTTTAATCTTAAAGACTATGGAAATTTATAACGAGGCAGCAGCTTATGGACAGGCGGAGACCTATAAAAATGATCACTATGAAGGGGCAAAGGAAATTCACAGCCGTCTTTTCCCTTTGATAGAGAGTTCTAAAGCTCCATTGTCGGAATATAAGCGGGCTATTGATGAGCTTTCTTCAAAAAAAATGGAAGAGGAAATCCAGACAATGAAAGAACGGGGCTACATTATCCGTTATAACATGTTAAAGCTATTCTCTCTACGAGATCAAATTATGCATGAAATAATAAATCAGAATCTTGTCCAGGAAGAGATGATGAAGCTGGATTTATCTAACATTCGTCCTGCCTATGAGGAATTTCTGGCTACCCTATCGGATTTCGAAAAAATGATAGGGAATCGGAAAGCAATTGATGCGGAATTGTTTACTGACCCCAGCATTTCTGAAGATTTGTCGGAATTTGTCAATGATTCCAAAGAGTTTGCAAAACAGATTCAGGAAATGATTCGTAGGATAGATGAAAATGAGCCATTTACAGAGAAGGAATATGGGCAGACAAATGTAGATGGCAGCTTTTTAAAGATAGATTTGGCATATATAAAAATGGTTCAAAGCTACAGCAAAATCATAAGCTAAATAAAGCTTTTGTTTTTTGCGAAATTCTTTCTGTTTCTTGTAAAAAATTTAAATTTTTGTATAATTAGTTCTGTATCTTTTCTTAAAATAAAGAAAGATGCAGAATTTTTTTGATGAGGAGAAAATGTATGAAAAAAATCGTTTTAGGACTTGGCGCAATTGCCTTAGCCCTCAGTCTTTCCGCCTGTGAAGACTTAAAGATGGCGCAGAATGCTATAAAGCAGGAAAAAAGCGGAGAGAGCGGCGGGGACAGCAGTGATTCCGGGAAAAACCCCTTGGATGCTTTGAAAAAGAACCTTTCCGCGGATTCCGGGGAAAGCGACGATGAGCTGACACAATACAACAATTACGTGGATTTCAGTAATTTCCTAACCGGTAATTTTGAAGATAATATCGGCAGATATTTTGAGGGGGTAGAGCCGGAGACAGAGTTTAAGGTAATAGAAGGCGGACATTATACTACGGTCAGCTTTAGCGATTATGACATGGAGCAAGTACAGAGCTATCTGGATCAGGCCAATGCAGGAACCAATTTCCCCGACTTGGATGAACAGGTAAAGACTTTGGCTCCTATCGTACTGGAAACCATGAAGGTTTATAACGAGGCGGCCAGTTATGGAGATTTGCAGGCCTATAAGGATGATCAGTATGCCAAGGCCCAGGAAATTCATAGCAGACTTTTCCCTTTGGTACAAAGCTATATCGATCCGGCAGATACTTATACCGCAGCCATTCATAGCCTTTCTGTGGAAAGACAGCAAGAAGAAATGCAGAGAATGAAGGATAACGGCTTAACGATCCGCTATGATATGCTGAGAATCATGGATCTGAAAAATCAAATTATTGATGCCTTTTCAGAGCAGCCCAATGTTGCAGAAGCCAATATTGCCGACCTTGATTTGACAAAGATACGTCCTGCGTATGACGAGCTGGCTACCCTGCTTTTGGAATTTGTGCCCCTTTCTAAGGATAAAGATGCTGCGGAGAAGGAAGGCTTTGATAACAACTATTATGTTACTACCTTTGCAGATGCTGCCGGAGATTTTAAGAAGCAGCTTCAGGAGATGATTGACCGGAAAGAAAGCGGAAAAGGATTTTCCGAGAATGACTTGCAAATTTTATGGGCTACCGATGGAAGCTTCCAGAAAATCAGCGAGGCCGCTTCCAAGATGACGGAAACCTATAACAGAGCAGTCGGTTAAATAAATTTATAAAAAGTTCTTGACGAGAAAAGTCAAGTTGTGTTAAATATTAGAACTATAAAACCGTTGAGGTGGAGATAACGTTAAGTATGAGCTCACAGAGAGTCCGGGAAGGTGAGAGCCGGGCAGAACACAGCTTAGCAAATGGACCACTGAGGGCATGGTCAAAGGAGCAATCCGAGTATTCCATGACGCGTAGGAATGCGTTAGTTTCCGGAGGTATGTTAGTACCTTGCTAAGAGCACGAGTGAATCGTGAACTAGGGTGGCACCGCGAACTTTAATTTTCGTCCCTAGCAGAATTTTTATTCTGCTGGGGTTTTTTTATTTTCAAAAATGATTTTGGAAATTTTTAAGATAGTTTTTTGATAAAAGGAAAACGCATTCAAGAGTCCTTTTGATAAGAGCAAAAATAATTCCCCATGCAGATTAGACTAGTTAGAGAAAGGAAGAAAATGATGATTAGACCAAGTCTTGTGGAAATGGAAGCCTACCGGAAGGATGAAAGCCTTCGCCTGCTTCCCGTCATGAAGGAGATTTTTTCAGATTTCATTACTCCCATTACCGCATTGTCCATTTTGAAAAATATTTCGCAAAATGTCTTTTTACTGGAGTCCATGGAGGATAGAGAAAAATGGGGGAGATATACCTTTCTGGGCTATGATCCGAAGCAAAGCATTTCCTGTAAAAACGGAATCGTAGAAAGCTCCGGCTTAAAGCTTCACACCAAGGATCCCAAGGCTCTAATCCGGCAAATTCTTCAAGAGCACAAGGCGCCCAAGGTACCCGGGGCCCCTTCCTTTACCGGAGGACTGGTTGGATACTTCGCTTATGACTTTATTCAGTATGAGGAGAACAGCCTTCATTTTTCCGGAAAGGATGAGGAGGACTTCCAGGATTTGGATCTGATGCTCTTTGACAAGATAATCTGTTTTGACCACTTCCTGCAAAAGATTTTCCTGATTGTGAATATGACCCTTTCCGAGGGCGAGGCGGGCTATAAGAGAGCGGTTTTGGAATTGGAAAATATGCACAGACTCTTAAAGAGCGGGGAGCAGAAGAAGGAAGAGCCCGGCAGATGCCTAAGCGACTTCCGCCTCCTCCACAGCAAGGAAGAATATATGCAAATGGTGAAGAAGGCCAAGAGACATTTGAAGGATGGAGACATTTTCCAAATCGTCCTCTCCAACAGGCTGGAAGCGGACTATGAGGGAAGTCTTTTGGAAAGTTATAGGCACCTTCGTTGCTTAAATCCCTCCCCCTACCTTTTCTACTTTTCCAGTAAGGACTTGGAGCTGGCAGGAGCCAGTCCGGAGACTTTGGTGAAGCTTGAGGAGGGCATTTTGCAGACCTTCCCTCTGGCAGGAACCAGAAAGAGGGGAGGAACAGAGGAAGAGGACAAGCGAATCGCCATGGAGCTTTTACAGGATGAAAAGGAAGTTTCCGAGCACGATATGCTGGTGGATTTAGGCAGAAACGATATCGGGAAAATCGCCAAGGTAGGCACTGTGAAGGTGGAAAAGTACCATGAAATTCAGCGCTATTCCCATGTGATGCATATCGGCTCCACCGTAATGGGAGAGCTTAAGGAAGGCTATGACGCGCTGGACTGCGTTTCCGCCGTGCTTCCTGCCGGAACCCTAAGCGGAGCACCGAAGATTCGGGCCATGCAGCTGATAGACGATATAGAGCAAAACCGTCGGGGCATCTACGGGGGAGGAATCGGATACATTGATTTCAACGGAAATCTGGACCTCTGCATTGCAATCCGCTTTGCCTACAAGAAAAACGGAAAGGTGGGGATTCGCTCCGGAGCAGGCATCGTGGTGGACTCCTCCGAGGAAAAGGAATTTGAGGAGTGTAAGAATAAGGCCCAGGCCATGGTAGAAGCCATTCGAAGAGGGGAGGAGGCAGAATGATTCTTTTAATTGATAACTATGACAGCTTTACCTTTAACCTATATCAGATGCTGTCCCAATACGAGAGGGTGGAAGTGATTCGAAACGACGGGAAAACGGTGGAAGAAATCGAAGGCATGAAGCCGGCAGGAATCGTTCTTTCTCCCGGACCGGGCAGACCGGAAAATTCCGGCATTTGTCCCCAGGTGATTCGTTCTCTTCGGGGAAAAATCCCTATTCTTGGGGTTTGTCTTGGAGAACAGGCTATCTGTCAGGTCTATGGGGGTACCGTAAGCCACGCCATAAAACCCATGCACGGCAGACAGTCCGAGGTGGACATTGTGGAAGACTCGGAGCTTTTTAAAGGTCTTGGCCGGAAAATGAAGGTGGCTCGCTACCATAGCCTCATTGCCGAGGAGGAAAGTCTGGAGGGCACAGAGCTTCGGATTACCGGAAAAACCAAGCAGGAGGAAGTGATGGCGGTGGAAGACAGGGAGCGGAAGGTTTACGGCGTACAGTTCCACCCGGAAAGTATCATGACCAAGGACGGAGCGAAGATTTTGGAAAACTTTGCAAGGATTTGTAAGGGAGCATAAGGGTAGAAGCAAATGAGCATTTTAGAAGAAATCGCAAGGGAAAGAAGAAAGGCTGTGGAAGAGGAGAAAAAGCTGCTTTCGCTTTTGGAGCTGGAAAGACTTTTGGAGGAGCGGGAAGCCTTAGGGAAAGCTGCTTTAAAAGAAGCCTTGGGGAAAGCTACCTTAAAGAACGAAGCTACGGGGGATGTTACAACAAGTCCAAAATCTTCAGAAGCCGGAGGTAAAAGCTTTTACCAGGCCTTAGCTAAGAAGGGCTTATCCATTATCGGAGAGGTAAAGAAGGCCTCCCCCTCCAAAGGCATTATCGCAGTGGATTTTCCCTATTTACAGATTGCAAAGGACTATGAAGCTGCCGGCATTGACGTCATTTCCTGCTTGACGGAGCCTAAGTATTTTCTGGGGAAGGATCAATATTTACAAGAAATCGCACAAGCTGTTTCGGTACCGGTGCTTCGGAAGGATTTTCTGATTGACCCCTACCAAATCTATCAGGCCAAGCTTTTAGGAGCGAAAGCTATTCTCCTGATTGTTTCTCTTCTCGGAGAAAGGGAACTGAAGGAATTTCTAAGCATAGCAGGAAAGCTGGGACTGGATGCCTTGGTGGAATGCCATGATGAGGAAGAAATCCGCTGTGCACTTTCTGTGGGAGCGGAGATTATTGGAGTCAACAACAGAAATCTAAAGACCTTTTCCGTAAATATGGAAAACAGCCTATCTTTAAGAAATTTGGTGCCAAAGGGACAGCTTTTCGTGGCGGAAAGCGGAATGTCCAAGCCGGAAGAACTAAGGCTTTTAGAGGACGCCGGGGTAGATGGGGTTTTGATTGGAGAAAGCCTGATGCGGGCAGAGAGCAAGAAGGAAAAGCTTCAGGAATTACGGAGTCTATTGAGATAAGAAATAATCTACAAACAAGGAATTATGCGTAGAAAAGTAGAAAAGCCGGATTGGTTTAAAAGATTGTTTTTGCCAAAAAGAGGATTTCAAAGGAACAGAAGTTAGGGAGAGAAAGGAGCGAGTATGCTGCAAGAATGTATCAAAAAACTGGTATTGGGAGAGGATTTAAGCTTTCAGGAAAGCTACGAAAGCATGAATGAAATTCTGGACGGGAAAAGCTCTCCGGTGCAAAATACCGCCTTTCTTACGGCTCTGGCCTGCAGAAAACGGGAGGAAGAAAATATCACGGAAATTACCGCATTTGCCAAGGCGATGCGGGAGCATGCCACAGAGGTAAAGCATGAGGGCATGGAGGTTTTGGAAATCGTAGGAACCGGTGGAGACCACAGCAACAGCTACAACATTTCCACCACCTCCGCCTTGGTAGTAGCTTCTTTAGGGGTAAAGGTGGCAAAGCATGGAAACCGGGCAGCTTCCTCCAAGTCGGGCACTGCGGATTGTCAGGAAGCCTTAGGCATTAACATTGTGCAGGACAAGGAAAAGGCGGAGGAAATGCTGAGAAATACCGGCCTTTGCTTCCTCTTTGCCCAGCACTACCATACCGCCATGAAGTATGTGGGAGCCATTCGAAAGGAACTGGGCTTTCGGACCATTTTCAATATCCTTGGGCCGCTAACCAATCCTGCAAGGCCGGATGCCATGCTTCTTGGGGTATATCAGGAAAGACTTTTAGAGCCTATGGCGGCGGTGCTGCATCACTTAGGACTTAAGCGGGCTTTGGTGGTATACGGAGAGGACGGTATGGATGAGATTTCCGTTTCCGACAAGACTTTAGTTTGCGAATTAAGGGATGGACAAAGCCGAATCTTTGAGATTGCTCCGGAGGACTTCCATTTGGAAAGAGGGAAAAAAGAGGAGCTTGTGGGGGGAGATGCGGCGGAAAATGCGGCAATTACCAAGGGACTTTTGGCCAATGAGATTCAGGGCAGCAAGAAAACGGCTCTTTTGTTAAATGCGGGAGCAGCCCTCTTTATCGCCGGAAAGGCGGAAAGCATAGAGGAAGGCATTCGCCTGGCAGAGGAAGCCATCAGCAGCGGAAAGGCATTGGCCTTCTTGGAAGAGTACAGAAAAGCTTCCCAAAATTAAGCCGGGACAAGCGCTAAAGCCTGTGAGGAGCATCATAAAGCATCGAGGGCTGAAAGGAGTTGGCGTGAAGGTCAAGTACTGAAAGGAGTTGGCATGGTCGTCAAGTACTGCGGTATCACAAAGGAAGAGGAAATTCAGCATTTGCAAAAGCTTCCCATAGATTATGTGGGCTTTGTCTTCTATAAGAAAAGCAAACGCTTTGTGGACAAGGAGCGGGCAAGGCATCTTAGGGAAAAGTTGAATCCTTTCATTCCCGCGGTGGGAGTCTTTGTAGAGGAAAAGATTCCGAAGATTTTGGAGCTTTTGCAGGAGGGGATTATCCAAGGGGTTCAGCTCCATGGAGAAGAAGAGGAGTCCTATGTTTTGGAACTTAAGCAGGAGATGGGACAGCTTGGCACAAAGCCCTTTCTCTGGCAGGCCTTTATCTTAAAAGAAGAAAAGGATATAGAACGGGCAAATGCTTCCCCGGCGGACCTGATTCTTCTGGATGGAGGAAAGGGGGAAGGCAAAGAGGCGGAGGCAGGACTTTTACAAAAGATTCATCGCCCCTATATCTTGGCAGGAGGACTTTCCCCGGAAAATGTAGTAGAGAAAATCAAAGCATTTTCCCCCTATGGATTGGATGTCAGCTCCGGAATCGAGGAGCAGGGGGAAGATGGTGTCCGGAAAAGTCCGGAGAAGATGGAGAGCTTTATTCGTTTGGTGAGAGAATATGAGAAGCAGACTTTGTGAAGAAATGGAAGCAAAGAAGATGCAATAAAGATACAAAGAAGTAGCAATGAAGATGGAATGAAAGATACATCCGGAAAGGAGTAGTATGGCAGAGAAAATCGGACGTTTTGGGATTCACGGAGGACAGTACATTCCGGAAACCCTGATGCAGGCAATAGAAGAATTGGATAAGGCCTATACAGAGGCTAAGGCGGATCCTGCATTTCAGAAGGAGTTAAGCCGTTACTTAAATGACTATGCAGGACGGCCCTCCCGTCTGTATTATGCGGAAAAGATGACGAAGGATCTTGGAGGTGCCAAGATTTACTTAAAGAGAGAGGACTTAAACCATACCGGAGCCCACAAAATCAACAATGTTTTGGGACAGGCCTTGCTGGCAAAGCGCATGGGAAAGACCAGACTGATTGCGGAAACCGGAGCAGGACAGCACGGTGTGGCAACGGCAACGGCAGCAGCCCTTTTCGGCATGGAATGTGTGGTCTTCATGGGGCAGGAGGACATTGAGCGTCAGGCTTTAAATGTTTACAAGATGCGTCTTTTGGGAGCGGAGGTGGTTTCCGTAAAGACCGGAACTGCTACCTTAAAGGATGCGGTGTCTGAGGCCATGAGAGAGTGGACCAAGAGAATTTCCGATACCCACTACTGCCTCGGTTCCGTTATGGGACCTCACCCCTTCCCTACCATGGTCAGGGATTTTCAGGCGGTGATTTCCAAGGAGATTCGAGAAGAGATTTTGGAAAAGGAAGGAAAGCTTCCTGCAGCAGTATTGGCCTGCGTGGGAGGAGGCTCCAATGCTATCGGAACCTTCTACCATTTTATTCCGGATGAGGGTGTAGAGCTGATTGGCTGTGAGGCCGCAGGAAGAGGGGTGGATACGGAGGAAACTGCGGCCACCATTGCGGTAGGAAAGCCGGGCATTTTCCACGGCATGAAGTCCTACTTCTGTCAGGATGAATTCGGGCAGATTGCCCCGGTATACTCCATTTCCGCAGGACTGGATTATCCCGGAATCGGACCGGAGCACGCAGCACTCCATGACAGCGGACGGGCAAGGTATGTGCCGGTAACGGATTTGGAGGCGGTAGAGGCCTTCGAGTATCTTTCGAAAATGGAGGGAATCATCCCGGCCATTGAATCCGCCCATGCCATTTCCTACGGCATGAAGGTGGCGAAGGAGAAGAGTAAGGAGGAAAGCATTGTGATCTGCATCTCCGGAAGAGGGGATAAGGACTGCGTTTCCGTAGCACGTTTCAGAGGGGAGGACTTGGTAGAATGAAAAGCATAAAAGAAGCATTTGCAAAGGGAAAGGCATTTATTCCCTTTATCACCTGTGGAGATCCGGATTTGGAAAGCACCAAGAAGCTGGTAAAGAGCATGGTGGAAAATGGAGCGGACCTGATTGAGTTGGGGATTCCCTTCTCCGACCCCACCGCAGAGGGTCCGGTGATTATGGAAGCTGACCTTCGGGCCTTACAGGGAGGATGCACCACAGAGAAGGTTTTTCAAATGACCAAGGAGCTTCGGCAGGAAGTGGATGTGCCCTTTGTGTATATGACCTATGCCAATGTGGTTTTCTCCTACGGCAGCAGAAAGTTTATGGAAAAGGCCAAGGAAGCCGGGGTTTCCGGACTGATTCTTCCGGATGTGCCCTATGAAGAGCGGGAAGAGTTTTTGCAGGATTGCAGGGACTTCGGCATTGCCCTCATTTCCATGGTAGCCCCCACCTCCGAGGACCGTATTGCAAAGATTGCGAAAGATGCGGAAGGATTTTTATATATCGTCTCATCCCTTGGGGTTACAGGAGAGCGAAAGGAAATCACTACGGACCTGTCTTCTCTTTTGAAAATGGTGAAGAGCCACACGGACATTCCCTGTGCCGTCGGTTTTGGTATCTCCACCAGGGAGCAGGCAAAGGAAGTGGCAAAATATGCGGACGGCGTGATTGTAGGCTCCGCCATTATGAAGAAAATCCATGAGAATCCGGGGAAGGAAGAGGCCGTACTGGGAGAGTATGTGGCTTCGATGAAGTCGGTGTTATAGTGCCACCGTCCGGTAATGAGTTTCTTTCTTCAGGAGTAATATCACCGTCCTTTGCAATGAGTTTCTTTCTTCAGACACGTTCTCACTAACCTCGCCTCGTAGCAGTACTAAGCTGAAAGCTTCGTTCACTCGCTTTCAGCAAGTACTGACGGGCTCAGATTGTCTTCAGAAAGAAACTCATTGCCGGACGGTGGGGCATATTTCCGGGCTGGAGAAAAATCTTCTATGTTCGGCTGGGACTAGATTGTCTTCAGAAAGAAA
>ERZ773197.293-NODE-293-length-41343-cov-12.904476_pt1 | contig 41343 bp, 38 predicted proteins | sample MGYA00580999_ERZ773197 | MGnify/ENA primary metagenome ERZ773197 (study PRJEB29015, sample SAMEA2738166) | human oral metagenome | biome: human oral; feature: human-associated habitat; material: saliva | place: China | collected 2185 ...
CTGCCTTGAAGCTCACCTCGCCGTCGCTCTCCGCCGTGATCTGATTGTCCGCAACGCCCGGTGCGGAGCTCTTCTCCCAGCGGACAAAGGTGTAGCCGACGCGGCTCGGGGTCGGCAGCGTGATGGTCGGATCCTCAATCGTATACGAAGTCGGGAGGTTATTAAGACCCTGAATCGGGCTGTTTCTCGTCTCGCCGAGGTCATAGTTGATCGCATAGTGGTTCGGCGTCCAGCTTGCCGTGATGGTCTGGTTGCCCGTCGTGCCTGCCGGAATGCTCGTAATTGTCTGCCCGTTCGAGGTCCAACTACCGGTGTAACCGCGACGCACCGGCGGCGTCAACTGAACATCATCCTCAACCGTAAAGGTCGGGACATTGTTTGTCGGGTTGGTCGGCGTGCCGATGCCGCCGCCCGGATTTAAGTTGTAGTTCACATTGTAATTCGTGAGCTGCCACTTTGCATAGTAGGTCTTCGGCGCTGCGTCCATCGTGTGCAGGGTCGTAATCGGTGAACCGCTGAACGCGGCATTGTCGTACCATCCCTGGAAAGTCGCGCCGTTCCGGGTCGGAATGCCGAGTGCAAAATCGGCGTCCTCAACCGTGTAAGAATTCGGCGTAACTGTGCTTGCCGGACTCGACGGCTTATCATTCATCACATAGGTGATCGGATAGACAATCGCTGAGCTCCACTTCATATAGAAGTTCTTGTCCTCAAGATCCTGGACGCGAAGTCCCGTGACCGGCTGCGTGAGCGCCGCGTCGCTAAACCAGCCCTCGAAGTTGTAACCGGTTCTGGTCGCCGGAGCGAGCGTAAAGTCGGAACTTAAGATATTGTAGCTCGTCACCGTGTTCGGATTGGTCGCCGGGTGTGCAACCGTATCGTTTGCATGGTAGTAAATCTGATAGTCGTTCGGATTACTCCAGCGCGCGTAGTAGTGCTTGTCGACCGCATCCATCGTATGGAGATTCGTGACCGGACTTCCCATGAAGGTCGGGTTATCAAACCAGCCCTGGAAGGTGAACCCTGCCCGGAAAGGATCGTTAATCGTAATATCAGGATCCTCAACCGTGTAGCTCGTCACCGTATTCGGATTTGTGCCGCTCGTACCTGCCGGTGCGCCGTCGTTCATATCCCACTGCACCGTATAGCTCTTTGCCGCGCTCCACTTTGCATAATAATGCTTGTCGGTCGCATCCATCGTGTGGAGATTTGTGACCGGTGTACCCGTGAAACCGGGGTTATCATACCAGCCGAGGAAGTCATAACCGGTTCTCGTCGCCGGGGCAATCGCTACGTCGGGATCCAGAACTGTGTAGCTCGTCACGGTGTTCGGGTTCGTCGCCGCATGGCCTGCCGGGGTGCCGTCATTCAAATCCCACTGTACGGTATAGGTCTTCGGCGCGCTCCACTGCGCAAAATACTGCTTCGGTGCAGCGTCGGCCGTATGGAGCATCGTAACCGGACTACCCGCAAAGCTGCTGTTATCAAACCAGCCGAGGAAGTCATAACCGGTTCTCGTCGCCGGTGCAATTGAGACATCCGGCGTCAGAACCGTATAGCTCGAAACCGTATTCGGATTCGTCGCCGGATTTGCCGTCGTGTCATTCAGAACAAAATTGACCGGATAACTGACGGCATTACTCCACTTCGCATAATACGTCTTCGGTGCTGCATCCATCACAGAGAACTGTGTAATCGGTGCGCCGGTGAACGACGCATTGTCATACCAGCCTTCAAAGGTAAAACCGTTCCGGAGCGGGGGGACAACCTGCAGTGTAGACGGCGTTGTCTCAACCGTATAGTGCGCCGGATTGACTGCCGGATTGGTCGCCGGCGTCGACGGCATGTCATTTAACACATAGTTGACCGGATAAATCTCCGCTGCGCTCCACTTCGCATAGTAATGCTTGTTCTCGGCATCCATCGTGTGGAGCGTCGCCGGCGCCGGGTTCGTGAGCGCGGCATCCGTAAACCAGCCGAGGAAGGTGTAGCCGGTACGGGTTGCGGGCGCGATTGCGACATCCGCATCCTCGACCGTGTAACTCGAAATTGTATTCGGGTTGGCAGCCGCATGACCTGCCGGGGTGCCGTCATTCAAATCCCACTGCACGGTATAGTTCTTTGCGGCGCTCCACTTTGCGTAAACGGTATGGTCCGTTGCACTCGCGGGGTTAATCGTCGTAACCCGCGTTGTGAAACCGGGATCCGCATACCATCCCTGGAAGTCATAACCCGTGCGGGTCGGATCCTGCAACGTAATGACCGGATCCGTGACACTGAATCCCGGGCGGTTTGCGCTCGGATTGTTCATCGGATGCGCAGCCGTATCATTTCCGACATAGGTAATCGTATACGGCGTTGCCGCGCCCCACTTTGCGTAGAGATCCAGCGTCGGATGTGTATCCCCCTGGGTCGTGTCAATGACCGCCGGTGCCGGAATCGTAAGTGCCGCATCCAGATACCAGCCTTCAAACGGATAGCCCGAGCGGGTCGGTGCAAGCAGCGTGTAATTGGGGGTCTCGACGGTATAGGTCGGCCCGAAAAGGCTCGCATTCGGATTATTCGCCGGATGGCCTGCCGGCGTTGCGTCATTCAGATGATAATTCACCTGATACGACTTCGGCGTCCACTTTGCGTAATAGTGCCGCGGGCCCGCCGGGTTCGCATTGGTCATAATCTGCGTAATCTGGGAACCACTAAAGCTACTGTTGTCATACCAGCCGTCAAAGGTATAGCCGGTCCATGTCATAGGCAGCAGCGGAATGTTTGCATCCGTCACCTTATAACTCGTGACCGTGTTCGGATTTGTGACCGGCGCAGTGCGGGAACTCGTATTCACATTGTCTGTGTACTGAATCGGATAACTGTTCTCCGTCCAGTTTGCGGTCATCGTAACCACACCGTTATTCTGTGTCGAGAGCAGATTCGGTGTCGCGCCGTTCGCATAGGTCTGGCCGTTCGAACCGGTCCAACCGTTAAAGCTGTAGCCGTTCACCGCAAAGCCGTTCGTAAGGTTTGCCGCCGCATTGCCGGTGATGGTCTGATCCGGCGTCGTGCCCGTTGCGGTCTGACCCGCCGGTGCGTTTGCAACAAACTTAACCGTATAGTGATGCGGATTTCTGGTCACGGTGCCCGGCAGATAGGTAATCGTATAGGTGCCGAGTGCTGCGCTGCCCGCAGTGCCGTTGTCCAGAGTCGTCGGATTTTCAGCTGTAACCGGCAGAGTCGGATGCACATCTGCGGTCGAGCTGTTGTCAAAGTTCACGGTGAGCGCGCTCACGCGGTCGTTTCCGATCAGACCACCCGTGACAGTCGCCTCCGAAGGGCTCCAGGTGAGCGGCTCGGTTGCGGTCACGGTGCGGTCATTCATGCGAATGGTAATGTTCCGCGTAATCTGTCCGCTGCCGCCGTTGCTGAGATTTCCGTTCGAACCCTGTACTGCCAGATTACTTGCCGGGTTAGTCGCATTGATGGTGCCGTTGTTTACTACCGTGCTGCCCGCCGGAACGGTGAGTGTGTGACCGTTCAGGTCAATGCTCACGCCTGCCGGCACATTGGTCGTAAGCGTCGTATTGCCGGTCAGCGTAATCGGCGCATTGTTGTTCTGCTGCGACCATGCGACCGCATCGTCTGCATTGTTAAAGTAGTACGTCTGTCCGTTCAGGGTTGCGGTTGCGGTATATGTCGTATTCAGCGAAACCGGATCATCACCGGTATCGCCGGTCTTATTGTAACCACTAAACTCAATGTAGAAGCCCTTGACATCGAGACCGCCGCCGGTGTAGTCACTCCGGTTATGCAGGTCGTTCCAGAAGCCCGCATTATGTACCTGCATCGCCGCCTCAAAACCGCTGACTGCCTGACCGTGTCCTACCGCGGAGTTCGGCTCACCGGTCGGACGGAAATTCGAATAGGCAGCCGCACCATTCGAATACGCTGTGACCAGTCCGTGACCGTTACCGCCCGGTCTTGCACCGCCGCCCTCTTGTTCATAGTACTCAATATTCGCCTCGGGGCCGTTCTCCCAGCGGAAACGTCTCGCCGCTGTCGGCGTAGTGGTCAGGCAGGCATTGACGTTCTGGTTTGCAAAAACTGTTCCCGTTCGCCCTGCCACCGAGTTATCCGACCATGCCGGCACGGAGCTCGCATCGTTGATTCCTTCATAACGCGCACCGCCGGACCACGCGCCTGTCGAAGGCGTTGTAATCTGGTCGAGAATCTTATCCTCCTGCTGGGAGGTGACGGTGACGAGATAACCCTGCATACCGTCGAGATAGCTCTGCTTTGCCGTATTATAACTGTCCGCCCAGCTGACCAGTCCTGCCGGCTGTGGCTCGACATACATATAGTAGTGCTCGGCGCTGTCACCCGGCATCGGGTTCGGAATCGTCATCTTGGAAATCTTGATTGTCGCATTGGTCGGAAAATTGTTCTGACCGTTGCCAAGCGTAATCTTTAACTGCTGGTTTGCACCTGCGCTCGGCAGATAGAACTTCATCTGCTGTTCGATGAAATCCTTGGCTTCCGTCACGGTCAGTGCCGTCGGGAAGATAAACTGGTAAAAGCGATGACTTCCTGCCGGGTTGACATCCGTAAAGCTCTGATAGGACTTGCTTGCGGTCACATTGCCGTTGTCCGGCATGTCGTTGATGTGTCCCACATCGACCTGGAAGTTCATCGAAGTGATGCCGTTCCCCGTAGCGTCGAGAACCGTCACATCCTTCAGCTTATAGCTCTGGCGACTTGTATCTCCGTCGTAGTCGAGAAGCTTGAACGACGCGCCGAGCTGGGTATTGCCGGTCTGATAGTTGACGACAGCGAACGGGGAGAAGTGCTCCGCCGCCGCCTGTAAGACCGGCAGGTTCTCGTCGAGACCCTCGCGGAGCGTGTCAACCTTCTCGCCTGCCTCATCAATATGAAGCACGGAAACGCCCGCCTTCTCGGTCTGCTTCTCTTCTTCCGAAGCTGTCTCCGAACTCTCTGCGGAGACAATACTTATATTATGGAAGGAAACCGCCAGCGTACCCTTCTCGGTATCCGGCTGAATCGGTTCTCCCGCTGCGTTTAACACCGTCAGATCGCAGAGGAACTGCGTGGTTGCCGTCTTGCCGCTCGCCGCTGCGTGCTCATTGATTTTCGCGAGCACCTCCTGCTCTTCTGCTTCGGTCAGCTTCCGCGCGCGGAGTGTCGCGCCTTCCGGCAACACACCGGCCGGTGCACTGACTTCAATCTCAACGCCGTCGAGCTGGGTGTGTAACACGCGCGCCGCATTGGACGGTGTCCCCCAGCGCGCTGTGCCCGCGAGGATATCCTCTGCTGCCTTGTTCTGCCCGGTAGCGTCAGAAGGGCTCGCTCCCTTTGTCTGCAACTGCTGCTGCAAAGACTTCGGGAGAGCCAAGTCATTGATCAGCTCTGCGTCTTCCCGATATTCCTCTGCGGATGGCGCTGCATAAGCGGGTACTGCCGTCGAGATGTTCAGCACTGTCATGGCAGCACTCAGCATCATCGCAAGCAGGCGCTTTGACCTGTTCCCTCGTTTGCTCATTCGTTGTCCTCCGTTTGTATAGCTCAATTCTAAACTCTTAAACTTCTCTTAAAATATACAGATGCACACGCGCTTTGCAATGTTTCGTATCTATGTTTTCTCTTTTTTTATTTTTTGTTAAAAAACGTGTGCCTTCGGCATCCGCTTGTATCTGAATTCGGACAATGCTAAATTGTCTCGTTTTATTTACATAATTAATTTATGTCAATAAACCAAGGCCACGATTTAAAATCGCTGCCTTACTCCGATTGGGAAAATCCCAACATTTATCTCACGGATTCTGCCACATATCCGCAAAAAAAGGAAATCGTGCCGATACACGATTTCCTTTTCGTCTATATTGTTATGCCTCAGTCTTCGGACCTGCCGCAACCAATGCCTTACCGGCTGCATTGCCCTCATACTTCGCAAAGTTCTTGATAAAGCGCTCTGCAAGATCCTTTGCCTTCTTGTTCCACTCCTCGCTGTCCGCATAGGTGTCTCGCGGATCAAGGATGGCAGAATCCACACCCGGAAGCTCGGTCGGAACTTCGAAGTCAAAGAACGGAATCTTCTTGGTCGGTGCCTTCAGCACATCGCCGTTCAGAATGGCATCGATAATACCTCTCGTGTCCTTAATCGAAATTCTCTTGCCGCTGCCGTTCCAGCCGGTATTCACGAGGTATGCCTTTGCACCGCTCTGCTCCATGCGCTTCACAAGCTCTTCCGCATACTTGGTCGGATGCAGCTCCAGGAAAGCCTGACCGAAGCAAGCCGAGAAAGTCGGGGTCGGCTCAGTGATGCCGCGCTCGGTTCCCGCGAGCTTTGCCGTAAAGCCGGACAGGAAGTAATACTTGGTCTGCTCCGGCGTCAGAATGGAGACCGGCGGCAATACGCCGAACGCATCCGCCGAGAGGAAAATCACATTTTCCGCTGCCGGACCATGGGAAATCGGCTTCACAATCTTCTCGATATGGTCAATCGGATAGGAAACTCGGGTGTTCTCCGTGACACTCTTGTCCGTAAAATCAATCTTTCCGTCGGCATCGACCGTGACATTCTCGAGGAGTGCGTCGCGGCGGATTGCATTGTAAATGTCCGGCTCGGACTCTTTGTCGAGGTTGATGACCTTTGCATAGCAGCCGCCCTCAAAGTTGAACACGCCGGAATCATCCCAACCGTGCTCGTCATCGCCAATCAGAAGACGCTTCGGATCCGTGGAAAGCGTGGTCTTGCCGGTACCCGAAAGGCCGAAGAACACCGCAGTGTTCTTGCCGTCCATATCGGTATTTGCCGAGCAGTGCATCGATGCAATGCCGCGGAGCGGCAGGTAATAGTTCATCATCGAGAACATGCCCTTCTTCATCTCGCCGCCGTACCAGGTATTCAGAATGACCTGCTCCTTGGTCGTGATGTTGAAGACAACCGCGGTCTCGGAGTTGAGGCCGAGCTCCTTGTAGTTCTCAACCTTTGCCTTCGACGCATTATAGACAATGAAGTCCGGCTCAAAGTTCTCGAGCTCTTCCGCCGTCGGGCGAATGAACATATTGGTCACGAAATGTGCCTGCCATGCAACTTCGACGATGAAGCGCACTGCTATGCGGGTATCCGGGTTCGCACCGCAGAATGCGTCGACCACGAAAAGGCGCTTGTTGGAGAGCTCTTTCTTAGCGAGCTCTTTGACCGCATGCCAAGCCTCTTCGGTAGCCGGATGGTTATCATTCTTGTATTCATCGGAGGTCCACCAGACCGTATCCTTGGAGTTCTCGTCCATGACGATAAACTTGTCTTTCGGAGAACGACCTGTGTAAATGCCGGTCATCACGTTGACTGCGCCGAGCTCGGTCACCTGCCCCTTTTCGAAGCCTTCCAGACCCGCCTTGGTCTCCTCTTCAAAGAGCAACTCATACGACGGATTGTGTACGATTTCTGTTGTCCCGGTAATGCCATACTTGCTTAAATCAAGCTTACTCATGTACCTTTTCCTCCTCTGTCCTCCGCTCGTGCAAATGCACTGATTTCTCGGGGTTAAGTTCCGGGATTATTATACACTATATCCGAACAGAAAACAATCACGCCCGTTTTGCTTTGAGATATTCATCAATGCCGCGCGCCGCCTGCTTTCCCGCTCCCATCGCAAGAATTACGGTCGCCGCACCGATTACGGCATCGCCGCCTGCAAAGACGCCCTCGCGCGTGGTCTGACCGTTCTTCTCATCGGCAATCAGACAACCTTTGCGATTTGTCTCAAGTCCCTCCGTCGTCGAAGAAAGCAAGGGATTCGGCGAGGTGCCGAGTGCCATGATAACTGTATCCGCCGGGATTTCCTCCTCGGAACCCGGAATCTCGACCGGTCTTCTTCTGCCCGACTGGTCCGGCTCCCCAAGCTCCATGTGAATCACACGGACACCGCGAACCCAGCCGTTTTCATCCTGCAAAATCTCGACCGGATTGGTGAGCAGATCAAAAATAACGCCCTCTTCTTTTGCGTGATGCACTTCTTCCGCGCGCGCCGGAAGCTCTGCCTCCGAACGGCGGTAGACAATGTGCGTCTCCGCGCCGAGGCGAAGCGCCGTCCGCGCCGCATCCATCGCGACATTACCGCCGCCCACGACAACCGCGCGCTTGCCCGCAAAAATCGGCGTGTCATAGTCTTCGCGAAAGGCCTTCATGAGGTTATTGCGCGTCAAAAACTCATTTGCCGAGAAGACGCCACTCGCTGTCTCGCCCGGAATATGCATAAACATCGGCAGGCCTGCGCCCGAACCGATAAACACCGCATCATAGCCCTCTTTGTCAAGAAGGTCGTCTACCGAGACCGACTTTCCGACAATCGTGTTGGTTTCAATCTCCACGCCGAGTTTTTTGACATTTTCGACTTCATGTGCAACCACCGTGTCCTTCGGCAGTCGGAACTCCGGAATACCGTAGACCAGCACACCGCCCGGCTCGTGAAGCGCCTCAAAGATCTTGACCTCATAGCCGAGCTTAGCAAGGTCGCCGGCACAGGTGAGTCCCGCCGGCCCTGCGCCGATCACAGCGACGCGCTGCCCGTTTTTCTCGGAATTGTTTTCCGGCTCCAGTTTATGCTCACGCGCCCAGTCTGCCACATAGCGCTCCAACTTACCGATTGCAACCGGCTCACCCTTGATGCCGCGGATGCAGACGCCTTCGCACTGGGTTTCCTGCGGACAAACGCGGCCACAGACTGCCGGAAGTGCCGAGCTCTCGGCGATGATGCCCGCAGCCTTTGCCTCCTGTCTGGCAATGACCTGCTGTAAAAATGCCGGAATATTAATCGAAACCGGACATCCCGCAACGCAACGCGGATTCTTACAGTTTAAACAGCGAGATGCCTCCGCTCTCGCCTCTTCCTCTGTATAGCCGAGGCATACTTCCTTGAAATTTTTGGCGCGCTCTTCCGGTGCCTGCTCCGCAATCGGAACTCTTTTCATCATATCCATTACTGCTGCCCTCTGCAATTTCCGCAACCGCCGTGGTGCGTCTTGCCTTCTTTTTCTCTCAGATACTCCCTGCCCTCTTCGCTCGCGTACATTCTGGCACGCTTCATCGCCTGGTCAAAATCAATCTTGTGCGCGTCAAACTCCGGACCGTCCACACAGGCAAACTTGACTTCGTCACCGACAATCAGACGGCAGGCGCCGCACATGCCCGTGCCATCCACCATAATGGGATTCATGCTGGCGACTGTCGGGATGCCAAGCTTCTTGGTGAGCAAGGCGACAAACTTCATCATAATCATGGGACCGATTGCAACGCAAAGATCGTAGTGCTTGCCTTCTTTTTCCACCAGCTCCTCGACTTTTGCAGTCACAAGTCCGTGGAAACCGTAGGACCCGTCATCGGTGGTGATATAGAGGTGATCGCCGCAGACCGCACGCATCTCATCCTCGAGTATGACCAAATCCCTATTCTTTGCGCCCTGCACAACATCCGCCGTGACACCCTGCTCCTTCAGCCATTTGACCTGCGGATAGACAGGCGCTGTGCCGACGCCGCCGGCCACAAAGAGAATGTTCATTTTCCGGAGTTCTTCCGGCGTCTTTTTGGTGAGCTCTGAGGGACATCCGAGCGGTCCCACGACATCCTCAAAGAAATCACCCTCGTTCAGCTCCGCCATCCGATAGCTACTCGCGCCGACAACCTGGAAGACAATCAGCACTGTGCCCTTTTCGCGGTCATAGTCGCAGATGGTCAGCGGAATGCGCTCGCCGTAGCGATCGATTTTTACAATCAGGAACTCTCCCGGCAGACACTTCGCGGCAACACGCGGTGCCTCGACATCCATGAGCCAAATTTGCTCTGCAAGTTTCTTTTTCTTCAGGATTTTATACATAAGGATTCTCCATTGCTGTAATACCGTGTTACCGAATCAAGTCTTGTTTTCGCACACTTATTCTATCCGCATGCCGCCACTCTTTCGCTCGTAGCGACAGAAAGAAAACGGCAAATCAAAATAGGTCTCCTCTTCACTCTCCCGGGTCAGTTCCCATTCCGAATCCCGATCCAGATTCGGGAAAAAGCGATCGCCGTCATAGAGGTAGTCGATCTTTGTGATTTCCGCGCTGTCCGCATAGGGCAGAAAATCTCGGTAGATGCTCTCACCGCCGCACACAAAGACCTCATCCTTGGGAAGTTCCCGGACTTCCCGTAAGACCTCTCCGATGCTGTTGCAGACGGTCACACCTTTCGGGGCAAACTCCGGGCTCCGGCTCAGCACAATATTGCGTCTGCCGTAAAGCGGCTGCTGTCCCGGTAAATCCAAAAAAGTTTTCCGCCCCATGATGACAGTCTTGCCAAGCGTCTCCTCCAGAAACAGTTTCTGGTCGCGGGGAATTTTGACCAGAAGCCTCCCGCCTTTTCCGATGGCCCAGGCTCTGTCCACCGCCGCAATCAAAATCATGCTTCTTCTCCGAGTATCAGTTCCTTCGCGTAGGGGAGCGAAGTAATCCAGTCGCAAAACGTGTGCCATTCGGCAAGCTTGTGATCGCGTCTTGAAAAATAAATATGCACCAGCGTCTCATAGTTAAAGCTGCAAGTGCGAAGCTGCTGATAGCTTTCGGGAAGCAGTTGTATCATCGAATACCAGGCGTCTTTTTCTTTGGTCTCGACAAAGCGAAGACGTAACTGTTCCAGAACTTCGATCATCCGATCCAGAGCAGCGAGCGCTTCTTCTGTCATATGGTCGTGAGAGAAATCCTCCCGTGAAAAGGGTTTGCTGTGAATCTTGTGCATGGTCGAAGTGGAGTTTGCCACCGTCGCCACTTTATAGGTGTCATATTCCTTCCACCAATAGAGCGGCGCTGTGATGTCGACCGAGACAAAAATCTGACGCATATACTTCCGATGATCGCTCCCGGCCTTTCTGAGTCGCATGGCCAGTCCGAGATCGTTCTCTCCCAGAATGTAATTTCCGGCTTCGTCGTAGTGGCTGTCACTTCTTGCCCAAGAATTCAGCGGATTTCTAGCGCCGCGCATCGCATTTTCCAGATTCATAACAGAGCTGCGTTCCAATTGAATCATGGCGTTACCCCTCTTTCTTCCTATTATAATAGTTGCATATCAGTCAGTCTCGCTGATGCGATTTCGCTTTCGTTCCTGATAGCGCGCATATGCCTTTTCGAGCATTGCCTTTTCATTTGCAAATTTCAGAAGATGCCATGCCTCGTGATACTTGTAATAGCCGGAATCCATAAAAAACTCTTCCCGCTGCGGTTTGGAATAATAGCTCTCCGCGCTCATCAGATACCAGTGAACGCTCTTGTCGACCTGCTCTGCCTGGGCGTTAAACGTATATTCGCTCTTGCCGATGTACTCGACAATGTGAGCACTGACTCCTGTCTCCTCTTTTACCTCACGAAGCGCAGTTGTCTCAAAGCTCTCGCCCGCCTCTACGGTGCCCTTCGGGAGTACCCAACCCTCATAGCGGTTTCTGTAATTCTTATAGAGCAGCAGGATCTTTCCGTGAAAGATCACGATGCCGCCACAGCTCGTTGCTTCGACCATTTGCAATCCCTCCTGCGCGACGCATATCCCCAAACAAATGTAAGTGTACTACTGACAGCTTTTCAGCACAAGCTCTTTCTCCCTGACCCGTTGCCTCATTCGACCGCGCGCTTAAAGTGCCCGCGTGTAAAGTTTTCGTAGGCCTCCGGGACGCCCTGTTCCCCCAGAACAAAGCTCCGGTAAATCGAACGCACTGCCGTCTTTGTCTCTGCAGCGCTCTCATTGCTGAGTAAGAGCCGTACCGCGCCCAGCTTGAGCCCGGTGAGCTCTGCAGCCACACCGCTCAGACTGAGCGGCGCTGCATTGTAAATCGTATTATAGCAGAAGGTACAATGCGTCTTGACAGGCATTTCCATCAGGCGGCGATCTCTGAGTTTCATATACTCGGGTTTATGATCACAGCGCGCGGCTGTCTTTTTGAGACAATTCGCCGACACCATCATGGGCAGACGCCCCGCAACAACCATCTCCTGTCCCGCCGTGTCGAGAAATTTGAGCTCTCGTGCAGTCTCCTCAATCGGCAACGAGAGGCGCGCGGCGCCGAATTCTCTGAGACAGCGCTGCGCTGTCCTGTTCATGCCGTAGACTTGAAAATCAAAATAGAAGGCCGGACAGCGCCTGTTCCGTTCTCCGTAGAGTGTCTCAAAAAAGCCCGGTTCTTCTAGATTCCGGATAATCAAAGCGTCCAGCGGCAAATCGACCAACCGTTCCGCCTGCTCCAGGAAAAAGTGCTCTGCTTCTGTCCGGAAAATCTGCGGCAAGAGCAGATACACGCGCTTGCCTGCGTTTCGTATGCAGCGGACCGCCGCCTGCCACTTATCCGCCGGAATACTGTCTGCGCCGAAGGAGATTGCGGCGACCTCTTGCATCTCGGAAACCGTCTGTATCTGCTCCCAGCTGTCACAGCTCACATGGAGTTCCGGCGCTGTCTGTTCTGTATCTGCCGCGCGGACAGTTCTGTCTTCGCCGTCTGTCTTTATCGCGCGAACAGTCTCTGTGTCGCGTACAGAATTCCGCAGAAAGGCCGCATCGATCTTTGCGGAAATTGCTTCGATTCCCTTTCGGCGCAGCTCATTCAGTTGTTTCACCGGAAAGAAAAAGCCCTCTTCGATTGAGACATCCAGCTTTGCAAAACGAAATCCCGTGCCCCCGGTTTTCTGAAGCCGCTCCCGCACTGCCTCCGCCGTACTTCCGGCCGTTCTCGCCCGCTCAGCAATTTCGCCCGTGACTTCGGCACTGATTTGTCCCGCACCGGGAATCGAAGCGCTGAGTCCCAAACACATCGGCTCGCCGTCCCGCTGTACAAACGTTCCATAGAGCGGCAACTCCCGCTCTGTTTTTAAATACTTCTCTTCTATTTCCTCTTCATACGGAATATTCTGCTTCCGCTTCTCTTTCTTCTCCTGCAGGACTATCATTTCGCGCCCGTTATGTTGGCGATAATAACCTTCTGTTTGACCTCCCCGGTCAAACAGGTCCAAGAGATGCGCTCTGTCCGCCGCTTCCACCGCAAATCCCTCTGCCCCCTCACTTGCATAGAGGTCTAGGTACTTCCGCCAGATGGATACGACACCGGCCGTATAGCGCGGGCTCTTCATGCGCCCCTCGATTTTTAGACTGTCTATGCCGCTCTCTGCGAGCATCGGAATCAAATCCAAGCTGCAAAGATCTTTACAGCTGAGGAGCAGCCCCTGTCCCGACGATTTCTGATTTTCGCGCTGCAGACTATAGGGCAGGCGGCAAGTCTGGGCGCAGCGCCCTCGATTGCCCGAGCGCTCACCGAGAAGGCTCGACATGAAACACTGTCCGGAGTAAGCATAACAGAGCGCACCGTGCACAAAACTCTCTACCTCCAATCCGGTTTCCTGTTTGATGCGCACCAGTTCTTCGAGGCTCAATTCACGCGCCGGAATCACACGGCTCACCCCGAGACGCCGATATAGCTCTGCGGCATGCGGCCCCGTTATGGTCGTCTGGGTACTTGCGTGCAGGGAAAGAAGCGGGAAATGCTCGTGTAGCAGAGCCAACGCTCCCAAGTCTTGCACAATTGCAGCATCCAATCCCGCTTCGTAATAAGGTGCGATATAATCCGGCAGAGTCTGAAGTTCTGCCTCTTTTAAGAGGGTGTTGACCGTCATATGGATACGAACACCAAAGCGGTGCGCATAGCGCAGCCCCCCGATGAGATCCGCTTCCTCCGGATTCTCCGCATAAGCTCTCGCGCCATACTTCGCACCGCCGACATAAACAGCATCTGCGCCTGCATTGACTGCCGCCCGCAGGCTTTCGATCGAGCCTGCGGGTGCCAAAAGTTCTGGTATCTTATTCCTCATTCTGTCCTAATCTATCCGTTTACTTGGAAAGCAGCTCATCCAGCTCTGTTTCCAGTTCCTTGCTGCGCTTCTTCTCTGCCTCCAGTTCCTCTTCAAGGCGGTGAATGTTGGCAGTGAGGCGTTCCTTTTCCGCCTGCAGCGACTCCTTCTCTTTTTCCGCGGCGGCAAGCTGCTCTTCGAGCTTCTGCTTCTCTGCCGCAAGCGAAGCATCTACCGCCTCATCCTTGGCATCCTTCTGCAAGCTCTCCATGTGAAGGCGCTGCTCGACCAGTTCCCGCTTCAGCGCATAGACTTCGGAGGCGTGCGCTGCCGCCTCTTCCTTGAGTTCCGCACTCTCCGCTCTTGCCTGCAGGCAGTCATCCGCGAGATTCAGCCAGAGAATCTGTGCTCTCCGCTCGCTGTTCTGGCGCGCATAGGCGCGGTTCTGCCGAAGCTCCGCGATTTTATTGTCAATATAAGCCGCAACCTGGCGGAGATACGCACTGTCGCCCCCGGCGAGCGGAATTACCTTGCCGTCAATGATAACTTCCGTACTACGCTGTCTACTCTGTTCGTCACGCATCTGCTTGCTCCTCATCTTCCTTTTTTCGATTCAAATGGCTGTATGCGTATTCTGTCGCGACTCTGCCGCGCGGTGTCCGGATCAAAAAGCCCTGCATCAGGAGATAGGGCTCATAGACTTCCTCGAGCGTGCCGGCATCTTCCCCGAGCGCCGCAGCCAGCGTATCCAGTCCCACCGGGCCGCCGTGAAACATATCAATGATGAGATTCAATATGGTTCTGTCCCCTGCGTCGAGGCCGCAGGTATCGACATCCAAAAGATTCAGCGCATCGCGCGCCACTGCTTCCGTAACGGCACCGCTGTATTTGACTTCCGCAAAATCCCGGACGCGCCGCAACAGGCGATTGGCAAGTCGCGGAGTTCCACGGGAGCGCCGCGCAATTTCTGCCGCGCCCGCCGCATCAATCTCGACACCGAGTACTTTTGCCGAGCGGAGGACAATCTCCTGCAGTTCGTCCTGCTCATAAAATTCAAGGCGCTGTACCACGCCGAAGCGATCCCGGAGCGGCGCGGAGAGCAAACCCGCTCTTGTGGTCGCCCCGACTAAGGTAAAGTGCGGCAGCGCGAGGCGTATGCTCTTGGCATTGCTCTCCTTGCCGAGCACAATGTCGATTGCAAAATCTTCCATCGCGGGATAGAGCACTTCCTCCACCTGACGGTTCAAGCGGTGTATCTCATCGACAAAGAGCACATCGCCCTCCTGCAGATGATTTAAGATGGCCGCCATATCACCCGGCTTCTCGATGGCAGGCCCCGAAGTGATTTTCATGTGCACGCCCATCTCATTCGCAATGATGCCGGAGAGCGTGGTCTTGCCGAGTCCCGGCGGCCCGTAAAAGAGCACGTGATCCAGAGACTCTCGCCGCTGTCTCGCCGCGTCGATATAGACCTGCAACATGGACTTTAATTTCTTCTGTCCAATATATTCCTGTAAGCGCTGCGGTCGAAGCGACTGCTCGAATCGTGTCTCCTCGGTTGCAAGTTCTGTTGTTATGATTCTACGCTCCATATTCTCCTCTCAGGCTCAGAACTGCCGGAGCGCCTCCCGTAAGAGTGTCTCGCTGTCCTTCTTTTCTGCTTCCGGAACGGCCCGTACCGCGCGCGTCGCCTCGCCCATGCCATAGCCGAGCTGTACCAGCGCATCGATTGCCTCCGCCGCGGCAACACCGGAAACACTGCCGCCCGGCGCTGCGTCCGTCGAAAGCGTCTGCACAACCTCCTGGTTTTTGAGTTCCAGAATAATCCGCTCCGCTGTCCGGACGCCGATGCCCGGAGCCTTTGCGATTGCCTTTGCGTCGCCTGTCAGCACGGCAAGCTTCAGCGCCTCAGGCTCCAGCGCCGACAGCACGGCAAGCGCACCCTTGGGCCCTATGCCGCTCACACCGAGCAGCGCGCGAAAGAGGCGGAGATCCGCCTCTCTGTCAAAACCATAGAGCGAAACCGCATCCTCGCTCATCTTTAAATAGGTATGGAGTAAGAGCTCCGCGCCTTTCGTCGGCAGTCTCTCAATGACTGCGCGGGAGGTCTTTACGGCAATGCCGAAAGCGCCCGCCTCTACAATCACTTCGCTCTCACCGACCGCAGCAAGCGTTCCCTTGATATAAGAAATCATAAACCCTCCTGCTCTGTCGAAACTCTCCCTGTTGTCTAGTTTAGCACAGCCTTTTCAATCTAACAAGGAAGGCGTATACTAGAGTACCAAAATGAGAGAGGAGAATTTGTATGTTTTCCTTCGAAACAAAGGTATCGCGCGACAACTATGCAGAGGTTCTTTCGACGCTGCCCGCCGGGACGGCTCCCTCCTCCCTGCTTTTCTTTGATATTGAGACCACCGGCCTTTCCCCGGCCTCTTCGCAGATTTACCTGATCGGCGCACTCTCTTTTCCGAATACGGGAGATGCGGTTCTGCACCAGTGGTTCGCCAATTCACTCAGCGAAGAGCAGGCCTTGCTGCGCAGTTTCTTTGCCTTTGCCGCCCCCTTTTCGACGCTGGTCCATTTTAACGGCGCTCGCTTTGATCTGCCGTTTCTCACACAGTGCAGTGCGCAATATCATCTGCTCTGCCCTCTCGCAGAGAAACAGAGCCTGGACTTTTATGCGACTGTCTCCCTGTATCGCGCGCTCTTTGCCGGGGAGCGCCTCACCCAGCGTGCGCTCGAAGCTCGACTCGGCCTCACCCGGGAAGATCCCTTCACCGGTGCCGAGCTGATTGAAACCTATTCCCTCTGGCAACGAACGCATGATGAGACTCTGCTTCAGGCTCTGCTCGCGCATAATGCGGCCGATGTCGTCGCACTGCCTTCTCTGCTATCCCTCCTTGCGATTCCCGCTTTTTTTTGCGGCACATTTCAAGACTTGACTCTCACGCGTGAGAAAACGGTCGCCAGACTGTCCGCGCGCAGTGAAACGGCACTTCCCTTTCCGCTCTCGCTGGAAAAGGAGACCGTCTCTCTGAACGCCGCAGGGAACGCTCTGTCCGCCACATTGCCGCTTCTCACCGACACACTCTTTCACTATTGGAAGGATTATCGGAATTACTATATTCTGAAAGAAGACGGCAGCCTGCTCCACAAAAGTCTGGCTGCTTTTGTGGACGCCGCCGCAAAGGAAAAAGCTACCCGCGATACCGCACGCCAGCCGAAATACGATGCCTTTCTGGCGCTTCCCGCGCGCATGAAACCGAAGCAGCCCTGTTTTCAGCGAACCGCCCGCAGCACACCGCTCTACCTGCCCTTCTCCGATTTTGCCGCTACCCCGGCACTCTACGACGAATATCTGAACACCCTGCTCTCTTCTCTTTCTCTGCGGAAATAAAAAAGACCGAAGCCGCAAAATGCGAACTTCGGTTCTTTTTGTTTGATCTCATGAATAGTCGTTTCCCTCGGGGGAACCGGTTTACTCAATCACCAAGACGTTGGTAGCCTGCGGTCCCTTAGCGCCGTCGACAATCTCGTACTCGACCTTTGCGCCCTCCTCAAGAGTCTTGAAACCATCCATCTTCAGGCCGGAATAGTGCACGAAAACATCATTGCCGCCCTCGTCCGAGATGAATCCGTAACCCTTCTGGTTGTTAAACCACTTGACTGTACCCTTGCTCATAACCGGTGTTCCTCCGAAAAAATAATCTGTGGCTTGCAGACTTCTGCAACCCTCGTTACAATAGCATACGTTACGGCTACTGTCAAATTATTTCGACAATTTATAGGAGTTTTTACGATGAGACCTCTTTTTTACGCCAAAAACGCGATACAACACTTTTGCACCATCACAAAACACAAATTGACTGTCATGGATCTCTGCTTCAAAGTCGGTCTGATACGCCAGGGACTGGCACATGATTTCTCCAAATATTCCCCGACCGAATTCATAACCGGTGTTCGTTACTTTCAGGGGGTCCGCTCGCCAAACGCCGCCGAGCGCCAGAAACTCGGCTATTCCCGCGCCTGGCTGCACCACAAGGGGCGCAACCGTCACCACTACGAATACTGGGTGGATATCGACAAAAAGCGCGGCTGGGTCAGCCTGAAAATGCCGCTTTGCTTTGTGCTCGAAATGGTCTGCGACCGCATTGCCGCCTCCAAAGTGTACAGCGGGCAGGACTACACCGATGCCGTGCCGCTCGGCTACTATCTCTCCAAACAGGAGGGCCGCCTCTTACATCCGGAGACCCGGGCACTCCTCGAAAAACTCCTCTATATGCTCCGCGACAAGGGGGAGCACTATACGCTCGGCTATATGCGCTGGCTGCGCCGTCATCCTGCACTCTACGAGCGCAGAGGACAATCCGCGCTTCAGTGAGCTTCCCGCTCCAACGCCTCGAGTTCCTCGGGCGAAAACAGATACGACTTCCCGCAGAACTGACAATGAAGTTCCGCGGGCTTTTTTTCTTCCGCCATGCTCTTTAATTCCTTACTGCCGAGACTGATCAGCGCTCTCTCGACCCGCTCTCTCGAGCAGTCGCAGTGGAAGTGACACGGAAGCTTATCCGTGAGTTTAAGTTCTCTTCCCTCAAAAATCCAGGCGAGAATATCCTCCGGTGTCTTTCCCTCTTTTAAGAAGCTCGTCACCGATCCCACCGTTTTGAGGCGGTCTTCGAGCGCCGTAATCACTTCCTCGGGGCAACCCGGCATGAGCTGCACAATAAAGCCGCCGGCACAGCGAACCGTGTTTTCCTGATTCATCAGCACACCGAGCCCCACGCCGGACGGCACCTGCTCACTCGATGCATAGTAATAGGCAATGTCCTCCGCGATTTCGCCGGAGACCAACTCGACCTGCCCCACATAGGGCTCCTTTAAGCCGAGATCCGAGATGACGGTCATGGTACCTTTGCCGACCGCACCGGCGACATCCAGTTTCCCGAGCTGATTGGCCGGCAGAATCACCGCAGGCTCATAGGGATATCCCTTGACCTCGCCCGCATTGTTCGCCGTGACCAGCATTCCCCGCATGGGACCGTCGCCGTCAATCTTGATGGTCAGAAGATCCTGTTTGTCCTTCATCATTGCCCCCATCATGAGTCCGGCCGTCATGAGACGCCCAAGCGCAGCCGTGACAATGGGGCTCGTGCTGTGAATACGTCTCGCCTCTTCCGCCAGATCTCCGGTTGTCGCCGCAAAGGCGCGCACCATGCCGCCTTCCGCAAATGCTCTCACGATATAATCACTCATTATTTACTTCCTTTCCCTGTTCTCGCAGCAGAATTAACATCCGCTCGCTCTCATCCGTTAACGGCCCTTCGGTCTCCGCATCCATTGCGGAGACAAAGACCATACCCGCCTGCTCTGCCGCTTCTCTGACTTCTGTCAGTGTATAGGCGCGCTGAACATGGGTTTCCTCCGCGCGACGGTAACAATCCCCCTCCTCCCGGAGATAAAAAGTCATGTCATAGATATTCTCTGCAGTCGCACGGTCATAGTGGTTTTCCCAGATAAAACTGCCCTCCTCCCGATTTTCCGCAAAGGTATTGTCCGCGAGCAGCTGCTCATATTTATAAACGGTATTCATATCAAAGAGGAAGATGCCGCCCGGATCCAGGTAGTTGTTGACCAGACGAAACACCTCAGAGAGTTCTTCTGTGCCGCAGAGATAATTCATCGCATCGCAACGACTTATGATGGCGCGGCAAGTGCCGTAGAGCTCAAATTCCCGCATATCCTGACAGAGGTAAAGCGCGTTGCTGCCGTTCGCTATCTTTTTTTGAAGCGCCTCTTCCAGCATTTCCTCGGCATTGTCAATGCCTATCATATCAAAGCCCCGCGCCGCGAGCCGCTCCGTGCAGTTTCCCGTGCCGCAACCGAGTTCCGCGACAATCCCGTCGGTAATGCCAAAGGACGCGAGGAGTCGCACAGTCTGCTCGCACCAGGCATCATAGGGAACGCCGTCCATAAAAAGATCGTAGAGTTTTGCAAAACTCTGGTAAGCTGCCATTCCGCGGCCTCCTGTTCCTTCCGAATATGAAAAATGCCCCGCTCTCCTCTGTCCGAAGAGCGGAGCCAATCTTATGCGTTTCTGCCGCAGCAGTACTTGTACTTCTTGCCGGAACCGCAGGGACAGGGATCGTTTCTGCCGACCTTGACTTCCTTGCGAATCGTACCGCTCTGCTTCTGCTCGCGGTACAGCTCTTTTCTTCTCTCCGCGCTCAGAATGTGATCCCAGACCTCCAGACCGTAAAGCCACTCGGCCTTTGCCTCCACCATGTTGTAATAGAGCTTCTCCGGATCGATTTCCAACACAATCTCGGTATTCTCATCCATGGTCTCGGTCGGAATGTCCTGCTTCAGGCTCTCGCTGATGCCGTCGAGGAAGCCCGTCATGGTCTGAATATCCGTGCCGTACTTCTCGGCGAGTTCCTTCACCGTGCCGCGCTCCACCTTGCTCACATCGGCGAGCAGCTTCTCGTAGATGCCTTTCTCAACCAGAAAATAATCCTTCCAGAGCTTTTCCTGCTCCTCTTTGCTGAGCTGGTCACCGTATGCTTTGGTTCTCCAAACTTCTAATAATGTCATAAGTTCACCCTCACTCCCGTGATTTTAGTCGCATTATAGCCTACTTCGGTCCGAATTGCAAATAAGCTCATTTCTTTTTATCCCGCCGCCCGTAGTGCAAACTGCCGTCTTCCGTATCGATATAATCCAGCGCGTCGTAGCAGCCTTCCTCGACCGGAAGCTTCTTTTTCTTTAAGACATTCGCGAGCGCCCGCTCCGTAAATCTGGTGAGCACCGCAAAGGTCGGAATGCCGACCACCATGCCGACAATGCCCCAGATTCCGCCAAAAAACAGAATGGCGAAGAGAACCCAGAAACTCGACATGCCTGTCGTAGACCCGAGGATGCGCGGTCCCAGGATATTGCCATCGAATTGCTGCAGCACCAGAATAAAAACCAGGAATTGCAACGTCGTAATCGGCGAAACCATGAGCAGAATAAACGCACTCGGAATCGCGCCGACAAAGGGTCCGAAAAACGGAATCACATTTGTCACGCCGACAAAGACGCTAATCAAAAGCGCATAGGGCATTTTCATGAAGCTCATGCAGATATAGCAGATGATGCCGATGATCACGGAGTCAATAATCTTGCCGACAATAAAGCTCGAGAACACCCACTTTACATAACGAAGTTCTGTAATCGTGTCGTTTGCGACGCGTCGCGGCAGAAGTGCGAAGAGAAAGCGCTTACTCTGTGCCGCGAGCGCCTCCTTCATATTGAGGCCGTAGGCCATCACAATAAGGCCGATGAAAAAGTTTTTCAGGAACACAAAGAGCCGCATCACGCCGCTGGTCATCTGGGTCAGATATTTATTCAGATTTGGCATGAAGTCTGCGGAAATCCACTGCATGAGGCTGTCGGAAATCTGACGATAGCCCTCCAGAACCATCTGTTCCATGTCGGGATTTCTGCCGTGAAACAGCACCTGAATCCAGCCGCTGACCGAATTGGTACCCTTTGGGAGGTTGCTCGTGAGGTCCGAGACGCCGCTGATAAGTTGCGGAATCAGCATCGCAATCAGCGCGGTCAGCACCGCGAGAATGATGATAATACAGGCAAAGGTGGCTACCATCTTCCCGATGCGCTCTGCATTTTTTTCTTTTCGGAGCCGCTCCGCCTCGGTGAAGAGTTTGGTGCTGCTGCTCCCGCGGAATTTGACCAGAACGCGCTTGCCCATCTTGACCTCCGTGGGACCCTGTAGGCCTCCGGGGCGCAGGCACTTCGTGACAAAGACAGAGAGCGCCTGGTAGGTAGGCGCCATCAGAAATGCCATCACCGCGCCGTAGATGAACGGCATCAGAATTTCAACGATTTTCCCCAGGAAAAGTGCCAGCGGCCCCAGGTGCTCAAGCACAAACGAGAAAAAAAGAGCCGCAGCGACCACCGCAAATGCGGTGAGCCCCCAGGCGATATACTTTTGATTCCGATCGTTAATCATAACCCTTCCCTGTTCACAAAAAAAGCAGCTCGCGCTGCCTCTTTTCAATCCAAAAAACAGCCCCAAAATGCCGGTCTTACTTATTGACGCCTGGCAATGCCAGGTGGGTGACCGAACAAGGCCATTTGTCTTCCGCTATTTTCTCAACGAGTTGCGGCCTGACATCCGGCTTTGTATCTTATGTCTCCCTGTCAGAAGTTTGCAGGTTCAAAATTGGTAAGATTGTCGCACATCTCAGGAGCTGTTTGCTATAGCTGTATTATACGACGCTTTTGCCTGTGCGTAAAGTTCTTTTATTCTACCGCAATCTGATAGACCTTGTACTCACGCTCCGCGTGGTAACCGAGGCGCTCGCCAAGACTCGCGGAAAACAGGCTGTCCGTATCCCAGTCAGGAAGTCTTTCGCTCTCCCGAAAAGACAGCAAAAGAGAAGCACCGACTGCCGAGGCGAGTCCTCTGCGGCGGAAAGCCTTCTCGGTTGCCGCCTTGACATCCATAATCTCTTCACTGTGAACATAGGCCAGGCAGGCGCTGACCGGCACATTGTCCTTCAATACGACATAGCCACGCCCGTAGGTTTCAAACGCCTCCTGTGAGGCAAAGCTGCTCATCAGGTTCTCGCTGAAAGAGAACTCTCTGAGACGCTCTGAGAGTCGTATCGTGAGGGGGCGCAGCTGGTAGGTTTCGTCGAGTTCCGTCCGCTGTTGCAGCGTCTCTGCCTTCATCCCTTCCGGCGCGCGGAGCAGGTAGCGGGACACCGTCCGGAAGGCGCCGGCAAAGCGCTTCTCCACCCAATTATCCCACAACTCGTCCTCGGCAAGAATACTGGTCTCGCCGCACTCCCGCGCAAGCAGGTGATAGAGATCGATCGAAGCCTCGCCGCGCGGCGGCATTCCGACCAGATAAGAAAAGCCACCCGTCAGAACCAGACAAAACGAAGGACTGTCGAGCGTCGGAACAAACACCCGCCCTCTGCCCTCTGCAGCTGCACGCACCAGTGAAATGCGGCTGTCCTTGCAAAGATCTGCAATACTCTCCCGTTTCATAGCGCCAAGCTCTATCATCTGTAGCCTCCCTTTCTGTTCGCTTTTTATTCTCACAGGTCCCTCAGGAGAAGGTCTGTCAGAGCATCGATGGAAGAAACAATATGGGTTGCTCCCGCTTTTTCCAATTCTTCCCGGCTGCCGTAGCCGTATGTCACGCCGACGCCCGCAATACCGAGCGCGTTTGCGGCACAAATATCGTAGGCGCGGTCGCCGACCATAACCGCCGCAGCTGTCGGTATTGCCTGTGTCTGTACCAGTCGCGCGAGAATCTTTTCTTTGTTGCCGCCGTCCTTGGTATCATCGCCTCCCGCAATTCCCTTGAAATATGTCGTGAGCGAAAAAGCCGCGAGGACGCGCCGCGCTTGCAGTTCCGGTTTGGAGGTCGCAAGATAAAGTGCTATTCCCAGCTCCCGCAATGTCCGGAGCAGATTCAGTGCGCCGGGATAGAGTTCATTTTCAAAGATTCCCTTGGTCTCATAGTAGGCTCGAAACGCGCGCACAGCCTCTCTGCACTCGTCCTCTGTGAGACCGTAGACCTCGGAAAACCCCTCTGCAAGCGGCGGTCCGATTAACTTTCGCAGCTTCTCTACTCCGCCGCTCTCCCTTCCGACTGCCGAAAGTCCGGCAATCGCAGCTTTCATAATTCCCTTCCCGGACTCCGTCAAGGTGCCGTCAAGATCAAAGATAACCGCCTTCGGTTCCATCAGAACTTTAAGAGCGTCTTCAGAATGCCACGCCCGAGGCTTGCACCCACATTGCCGCCAAGCTGCTTGCCGAAGCTGCCGCCCGCGCTCTTTCCGAGTTGCTTACCGACTTCTCTTCCTATGGTTCCCGTGACCGAGCCGCCGATAGAGGCGAAGATGCGTTTCTGCTGCGCCGCTTTTTTCTTCTCCTCCCGCGCAGCGGCAGCGGCTTCCTTCTCCGCCTGTTTTGCCGCTGCGGCTGCTTCTTTGGCTGCCTGCTTCTCGGCTTCCGCTTCTTCCTTTGCCTTGGCCGCCGCTGCCGCCTGCTCATCGACCCGCTGCAACAGCAGCTCATACGCCGACTCCCGGTCGACCTCTTCCGCGTACTTATCGCGGAGATCGCTCGCCAGAATTGCCGCCTGTCTAATAATGGCATCCAGCGCGCCGAACTTGGACTGCGGCGGCAGAATGGACGCAATCTGCACTTCTTCCGGTGCTCCGCCCTCGTTGAGGAAAGAAACCAGAGCCTCCGCTGTCTTTAATTCCTGGAGCGCCGTCGCCGTATCAAAAGCCGGATTCTTTCGGAATGACTCGGCCGCTGCCTTGACCCCCTTCTGCTCTGCCGGTGTATAAGCGCGGAGCGCATGCTGAACTTTGTTGCCGAGCTGCGCCAAAACGCCGCCCGGAATATCCGACGGATTCTGCGTGATAAAATAAACACCGACGCCCTTCGAGCGAATCAACTTTACGACCTGCTCGATTTTATCCAGCAGAGTCTTCGGCGCATTGTCAAACAAAAGGTGCGCCTCATCAAAGAAAAATACCATCTTCGGCTTTTCGAGATCGCCCGCCTCGGGGAGCTCGGTGAACAATTCGTTCAACATCCAGAGCATGAAGGTCGAATAAATGGTCGGATTCTGAATCAGGGAAGTCGAGTCCAGAATGTTGACATAGCCCCTGCCGTCGGCATCGACTCGCATCCAGTCCGAAATCTGCAGCGCCGGCTCGCCGAAAAACTGCGCACCGCCCTTTCCCTCGAGGGCAACGAGAGCGCGGAGTATGGCACCGGTGCTGCTCTTTCCGATGTTGCCGTACTGCTCCCGGTAGGCATCGGCATTCTCCTCCACATAGCGCACCATGGACTTCAAATCCTTCATGTCGAGGAGCAAAAGTCCCTCTTTGTCCGCGATGCGGAAAATAATCTCGAGCAAGTCACTCTGAATCTTATTGAGGTCCAGAAGACGCGCAAACAGGAGGGGCCCGAACTCCGAGACCGTCGTGCGAAGCGGAAGTCCCTGCTTCCCGAAGATATCCCAAAATTCCGTCGGATAAGCACGGTAGCGGAATCCGGCTTCCTGCAGACCGAAGCGCGCAATGCGCGCCTGCATATCCGCACTGTCCTCACCGGGCCGACACATGCCCGCGAGATCTCCCTTCACATCTGCGAGAAACACCGGCACGCCGGCATCGCTGAAGGATTCCGCCATCACCTTGAGTGTGACGGTCTTACCGGTTCCCGTGGCACCCGCAATCAGGCCGTGGCGATTTGCCTGCTTTAAGCGCAGGGTGCAATGTTTGTCGCCGCTGCTGCCCACCCATACTGCCTGTTGATCGTACATAAAATACCTCTCTGAATCCAAACGCTTTTCAGCCGATTAATTGTCTAATTCCTATAGTACACAAAAAAATACCCCCGTGCAAGAAGTGAATCCTGCCGGGAGTATTTCGCTGTTTCTTCTATTACAATGCGAGCTTATAAGACGGGGATGCGTCGCCGTTTACCACATAGTACGCCGCATTCTCCTCCGGCTTCACATAGAGCTCAAGGCTCTCGATTTCCGCCGCCGGATTCTCCGTGAGATAAGCTTCCTTAGCGCGCGCCGTGAGTTCTTCGACCGCGAGCTGTCTGCCCTCAAACTCCACAAACACCTTCACAGCTGCCTCTTTGCCGCTCAATGTCGCACCGACCTTCTTGGCGCGGGACTTGACCGTCTTGCTTGCCTTCTCGACGCCTTCCTTGACCTTACTGCCCTGCTTCTTTGCCTCCTTGCCAAGTTCCTTTGCATCCTCCGCAAAGGACTTTGCCTCGCTGCTGACCGCGGACTTGACGCGCTCTGCAAATGCCTTCACAGGTTCCTTCAGATCTTCCACGGATTTCTTGAGTTCTTCCACTTTCTCTTCACGCTGTCCCTTTTTGCTTGCCATTTTCATTCCCTCCGTTTTCTGTGCCAAAGCGAACCGGTTACAAATCTATACATCTCATAGATCTTAGTCTGGATTATAAGATTCAAATCTCGCTTTGTCAAACGAATTGCGCTTTCTCTTTGCCTATCCGGCAGAGCTGTGCTAAACTGATTCCAATTTATTGAACCCTGAAAGCGAGGATGGCTTCATGCAGATGAAATTATTACAGGAGCGCATTGTAAAAGACGGTCAGATTGAGGCGGGCAATATTTTAAAGGTGGATTCTTTTTTGAACCATCAGATTGATGTCTCCCTGCTGGAGGAGCTTGGCAAGGAGTTTCACCGCCAGTTTGCCGGACAGACGGTCAACAAAATTCTGACCATCGAGGCCTCCGGCATTGCCATCGCCTGTATTGCGGCCCGCTATTTTCAGGTCCCCGTCGTCTTCGCGAAAAAGACGCGCTCTCTGAATATTGCGGGAGATGTGTATACGGCAAAGGTGGAATCCTTCACACACAAGAACACCAACGATATCATCGTCTCCAAAAAGTTTTTGTCCCCCGGAGACCGCATTCTGATTGTCGATGATTTCCTCGCAAACGGCAAAGCCATCCTGGGACTCGCAAAGCTCATTGAACAGGCGGGGGCTACGCTCGTCGGCGCCGGTGTCGTGATTGAAAAAGGCTTTCAGGACGGCGGTAAGCGTATCCGTGAGGCAGGCATCGATCTCCATTCTCTCGCGATTGTCGAAGAGATGGACACAGAACACGGCATTCGCTTTCGCGAAGAGATGCTTTAACGCTCGCGAATCAGTTTTGTCGCGAGCTCCAGCATATCGAGTGTCAGCTCGTAGCGCTCTCCCATCATATCATAGACAGCATCTTCGGTCAGCACTTCGGCGCTCGAAAGCGCTGACAACTCCCCTCGGTCGAAGCGCTTGTTGTCTGCCGTGAAACTGCGGCTATAGTAATATTTGACCAGTTTCCGATAGGCGCGCTGTGAATCCGCAAAGATTCGCAGCGCGTTTTGTATTGCGGCAAGTTCCTCGCGTTGGGACTGTAAAATCTCTTCCATCTCTCTGACGCGCTCTAAGGCGAGTTCCTGACTGCTCTTCTCCATTCCCCTTCCCTCCATATAAATGGCAACTCACTTCTTTTCCAGCAGCAACACTGCCTCTACCCCCGGCGTCCGCGGGAACATATCGACGCCCGCCGCCCGGGTCGTGTGATAGCCTCCCTCTCGCAGAATCTCGAGATCGGTGAGCAGGCTCGAGGGCTTACAAGAGACATAGATGATACGCGGTACATCGTAGCGGATCAGCTTGCGCAGCGCCTTCGGATTCACGCCCTCACGCGGCGGATCCAGAATGATGATATCCGGCTTCTCTTCGATTTCATCCAACACTTTTAATACATCGCCCGCGATAAAGCGGCAATTCCGCACGCCGTTTCGCGCCGCATTTTCCCTTGCGGCAATCACGGCCTCCTCAACCAGTTCTACGCCGACGGTACGCTCCGCGTGTTTTGCGACAAGCTGGGCAATGGTGCCTGTGCCGGAATAGAGGTCAAATACCACCTTACCGCCGGTCTCGCCGACATACTGTCCCACCTTTGCGTAGAGCAGTTCCGCACCGTCCGCATTGTTCTGAAAGAAAGAGAAAGGCGTAATCACGAAGCGAAGTCCCGAGAGTTCCTCCTCAAACTGCGCCTCGCCGAACAGCACTTCCGTCCGCTCATCCTTAATCGCATCAGCGACCGAATCGGTCACGGTGTGGAGCACGCCCTTCAGGGTTGCCACAAATGGAAGATCGACCATCCGTTGCCGCCAGGCCGTGAGCAATTCCTCTTCCTCCTCTTTCGGCAACTGGGAACTTGTGACCAGGTCAAGCAGCAATTCCTTTCGATGTGTGCCGCGCCGCACGAGCAGATAGCGGAGATACCCCTCGTGGCGCATCTTATGATAGTAGGGAATATTGCGTTCCCGGAAAAACCGCAGTGTCTCCCGAAGCGCGAGATTAAAATCCTCGTGCACCAGTTCGCAGTGATCTGTCTCCACAATGTCGTAGTGACTGCCCCGCTTATGCATGCCGAGACAGAGCGGGCCGTCCCGATAGGCATCTCCGAACGAATACTCCATCTTCATGCGGTAGCCTTCTGCGAGCAGGCTCGGCGTGAGTCCCTCCCAGAGAAAATCCTCCCGCACGGCCTCCCCGAGAAGTCGCTCTAACAGCTCACTCTTTAGCGCCAGTTCCTCTTCATAGGGCAGTGTTTGGTAGAGGCAGCCTCCGCAACTGCCAACCGCCGGACAGCGGCTCTCCCGCGTCTCACAGACGCCCGGCTGCAGAGTCTCAAGCACTCTACCCTCCGCACTCCCCTTTCGCGCCTTGGTCACGCGATATGCTACTTCCCGTCCCGGCACGGCGTGCTTCACCAATACCTTCCCGTCTTCCCGCACAATGTAGCCGCGATCCGGAAATCGGTACTCCGAAATGATGCCGCGCGCTTCCTCTCCCTTTTTCATGCCTTCTGTCCTCTCCCTTTCAAAAAGAGGGCGCGTCTTTTCGGCGCGCCCTCTCTAAACCATATTTTCCGCTTGTATTGCTTATTTCTTCTCTTCCGCCTTGGCGTCCTTCTCGTCCTCTTCGTCCTCGTCACCGAAGGCAATCAACTCGTCGTCGTTAAAATCGTCGTCGAAATCGTCATCGAACTCATCTTCTGCCGGCGTGACAAAGCGATAAACAGCATAGGCGATACCTGCGACCGCCGCGACAACACCGAGAATTGCGAGCGCAATCACAATCGCATCACGCGTCTTGCTCTTCTCCTCTTTCTTCTTCATGGAACTCACAAGCTCATCCAGTTTCATCAATGCGCTGAAATTGTCCATACTCTCCTCCCAAGTTCTCTATGTCATTTGACACAATGCATGATTAACAACTTCACTATAGCATAAAGCCTTTTGGTTGACAAGCAGAGCGAGCCTCTCTAAAATAAGCTTGTTGTGCATTTTTTACAGATTTCAACATCGGAGGTTTTTTGAATGTCGTCAAAAGTTGAGAGAAGCAGTTTCTCCTCCCGCCTCGGCTTCGTGCTGTCTGCGGCAGGCTCTGCCGTCGGACTGGGGAATATCTGGCGCTTCCCGTATCTCGCCGCAAAATACGGCGGCGGCATCTTTTTACTGGTTTACCTGCTCCTGGTTCTGAGCTTCGGCTATACCATGATTGTCGCCGAGAGCGCCCTCGGACGGCGCACCAAAAAGAGCCCGGTCGGCGCTTTTACACACTACGGCAAAGACTGGATGTTCCGCTTCGGCGGCTGGATCAACGCTGTCATACCGATTCTGATTGTCCCGTATTATTCGGTCATCGGCGGCTGGGTCTCCAAGTATCTCTATGCCTACTGCCGCGGAGAAGTCACGGCGCTCGCGGGCGATGATTACTTCAGCAGCTTCATCACGAGCGGCGGAAAAACCGAATTCTGGTTTCTCCTCTTCAGCGCGGCCACGATGTTCATCATCTATATGGGGGTGCAGAACGGCATTGAGCGCGTCTCGACCATTATGATGCCGATTCTGATTGTACTCGCCGTCGCCATTGCCGTCTACGCGGTCACGCGTCCCGGCGCCCTGCAGGGCGTCTCCTATTTTCTGGTGCCGAATTTCCGGAACTTCTCCTGGATGACCGTCGTCGCCGCAATGGGGCAAATGTTCTACTCGCTCTCGATTGCGATGGGCATTCTGATGACCTTCGGCTCCTATATGAAGGACGATGTCTCAATCGAAGAGGCGACGCGCCATGTGGAGCTCTTTGACACCGCGATTGCAATTCTCGCAGGTCTCATGATTATCCCGGCTGTCTTCGCCTTTTCGGGCGGCAATCCGGATGTCTTAAAGGCAGGTCCTTCACTCATGTTCATCACGATGCCGAAAATTTTCGCGAGCATGGGCTTCGGCAAGCCGGCAGGCATCATGTTCTTTCTGCTGGTGCTCTTTGCGGCTCTGACCTCGGCAATTGCGCTCGCGGAGAGTGCTGTCTCCACTTTTGAGGATGAATTGCACTGGAGTCGGAAGCGTTCCAGCCTGGTTGTCTTTGCCCTGATGCTCGTGCTCGGCAGTCTCAGCGCCCTCGGCTACGGCCCGCTCGCCATGGTGCGCATCATCGGCATGCAGTTGCTCGACTTCTTTGACTTCCTGACCAATTCCGTGATGATGCCGATTGCCGCGATGACCACCTGCCTCCTGATAGTCCGCGTAGTCGGCGTCAACACCGTCGCGGCGGAAGTGACAAAAGACGGCGCTCCGTTTAAGCGCCGCCTGATCTTCAACTTTATGATTAAGTATCTCTGCCCGTTCTTTGTCGCAATCATCCTGTTCAGCTCGATTGCAAGTCTGCTCGGCTGGATTAAGATGTAAGTTTTTCGAGCTTCGCAAAGCACGCGAGCATCTTCCGCACGCCGAGCTCATCGAAGTCGACCGTCACTTCATAATCCTTTTTGCCATCCTTGATTTCCGTAACGCTCCCCTCTCCGAAGCGCGCATGCCGGACACGGTCGCCGACTTCATAGGGGAGCGTTTTCATGTGCTCCACCTGAAACACCTTGCCAAAGGCCGCGGGTTTCATCTGCGTGAACAGTGTCTCCGTGCGGCGCGGCTCCTTCGCGGCACGCAGATCGTCTCGACCTTGCGCGCGCTCCTCCTCCGCGAGCACCTCCCGCGGAATTTCCGCGAGGAAGGAGGACTCCGGATGAAAGTGAAGTTCGCCGTTCACAACGCGCGACTTTGCCGAGCTCAGGGTGAGGCGTTTCTTCGCGCGGGTAATGCCGACATAGCAGAGGCGCCGCTCCTCTTCCATTTCCTCGTCATCGCCGATACTCCGGTTGCCGGGAAACAGTCCTTCCTCCATGCCGCTGATATAGACTTCGTCAAATTCGAGTCCCTTCGCCGCATGTAGGGTCATCAGCGTCACGCGCTCGCCCTCTTCCGCGCGGTCAATGTCGGCGACCAGTGCGACTTCCTCGAGGAAACGATCGAGCGGCGGCATATCAGGCGGGAGCTCCCCGTCCGCGCGGTCGGACAGGTCGCTCGTATCGCGCGCAAAGTCCACCGCTTTGGAAATCAGCTCGTCGATATTCTCAAGGCGCGACTGCGCCTCCACTTCGCCCTCCTCTTTGAGCGCCTCCAGATAACCGGACTTGTCCAGCACGAGGCGAATCAAATCTGCAATCGAGCAGCTTTCCGCCGCCTTCCGAAACTCCCCGATCAGATTTACGAAGCACTGTATTTTCTCACCGGCGCGCCCCGCCACACCGGCGGCCGGCGCCTCGCGGAGCGCCTCGAAAAAGCGTAAATCCCGCTCTGCTGCAAACGCGGAGACCGCTGTAACCGTCGCCGCGCCGATGCCGCGTTTTGGCACATTCAGGATGCGCTGCACCGCGAGATCATCGGCCGCATTGGCCACGGTCTTTAAATAGGCGAGAATGTCTTTGATCTCGCGCCGCTGATAGAAGTTGACGCCGCCGACCAGACGATACGGAATACCCGCCGCCACAAAGCGCTCCTCCAGCACGCGGGACTGCGCATTGGTGCGATACAGCACGGCAAAGCGCCCGTAATCGCCCCCGACAGCCCGCGCCTTGATTTCGGCTGCGATTTCCTCTGCCTCTTCCGCTGCGCTCGCATAGCGCCTGCACTGCACTTTCTCGCCGCTCTCCGCCGCCGTCCAGAGCCGCTTCTCTTTCCGCCCCGCATTGTTCTGAATCACGCCGTTGGCCGCCTCCAGAATGTTCCCGCTCGAGCGGTAATTCTGCTCGAGTTTCACGACCTTGGCCCCCGGGAAAGCCTTCTCAAAATTCAGTATATTGTGAATGTTCGCGCCGCGGAATTTGTAAATCGACTGGTCATCGTCGCCGACCACGCAGAGATTCCGGTACTTTTTTGCGAGCAGCTCGATTAAACGGAACTGCACGCTGTTTGTGTCCTGGTACTCATCCACCATGATATAGCGAAAGCGCTCCTGATAGTAGGCGAGCACATCGGCGTCCGCCTCGAAGAGCTGCACCGTCTTGAACAGGAGGTCGTCAAAATCCAGCGCATTGTTCTTCCGAAGTAAATCCTGGTAGGCGCGATAACAGCGCGCAATGCGGGCCGTCTGGAAGTCCTTCGCCTCACTCTCGTACCGCACGCTGTCAACCATCTCGTTTTTGGCCGCGCTGATTGCGGAAAGCACGACCCTCTCCCGCAGCTGTTTCGGATCAATCTGCAGTTGTTTTAACACTTCCCGCATTGCGGCCTTCTGGTCATCGGCGTCGTAAATCGTAAAGTGATTGTCGTAACCGATGCGGTCAATGAAGCGCCGCAAAATGCGCACGCAACTCGAATGGAAGGTCGCAACCCAGATTGCCTCCGCGCCGCTCTCGACCAGCGCGTCCACGCGGCTTCGCATCTCGGCAGCCGCTTTGTTCGTAAAGGTGATGGCGAGGATATTCCACGGCGATACCTTTTTCTCCCGAATCAGGTAGGCAATGCGATGTGTCAGCACGCGTGTCTTGCCTGATCCCGCTCCCGCGAGAATCAGTTCCGGGCCCTCCGTCCACTCCATCGCCTCGCGCTGTCGTTCATTCATCTGACTTGTCACTGTCACACTTCTCCTTTCCGGGCATGAGTCCCAGGCGCTGCAGACTCAAATCGCAAAAACCGGTTCCTGCATTCAACGCGCGGTTCACGCGACTTATGGTCGCCGTGGAAGCGCCCGTCTCTTCCGCAATTTCAAGATAGGTTCTGCCGCGGCGCAGCATGAAAGCCACCTCATAGCGCTGCGACAGCGAGAGCAGTTCATTCACTGTGCAGATATCCTCAAAAAACTGATAACACTCTTCGCGATTTTGCAAAGTCAAAATAGCATCAAACAGGCGGTCCGCCGCCGACGAATGCAGCTTGTGATTCATGTTCCGTCCTCTCGTCCTGCGTTTTTTTCGAGTGTAGCACGACAGCGCATTGAAGTAAACCGGACGAAGCAGGCATTGCAAGCACGTGCACTTTGTACTATAGTAAAAATGTTAATCGTTGAAAGAAAAAATGAGGAGGAAGTCTTAGCTATGCCCAATTATTCTTACGGCGGCGGCGGACGTCGGTTCCATTCGAGACGCCGCAGAAACAGAGCGCTGCCGCTTCCGCTCTTGCTCGGTGTGCTTGTACTCGCACTCCTGGCAGTTGCGCTTGCATTCTTTCTGCGTCGCCCGAAGGGGGATAAACCCGCCGCGGCACATGCGGACACCAAGAAGACCACCGAGGAAAGCACGACAGCAGAGGTGAAATCCGAGGACATCCTCGCGGATGCCGAAAAGAAGGCTGCCCAGTACGATTACGACGCTGCGATTGCCGCGATTCAGGCAGACGAAAAGACGGCGCAGTCCGAGGCCGGACAGGCTGCGATTGCGAAGTACAATGAAGTCAAGGGAACTCTGGTGCGCCAGGACCCGCAGAAAATCACACATGTCTTCTTCCACACGCTCATCATGGACAATAAAAAGGCCTTTGACGGCGATGACCGTCAGAACGGCTATAACGATGTCATGACGACGAAGTCCGAGTTCGAGAAGATGATGCAGGCGATGTACGACAAGGGCTATGTCTTAGTCCGGATTCACGATGTCGCACACGAGGAGGACGATCCGGCGACCGGCGGCAAGAAGATGGTCTGGGGCGATATTATGCTTCCGCCCGGCAAGACCGCCTTTGTCCTCTCTCAGGATGATGTCAACTATTACGAGTACATGAACGGAGATGGCTTTGCGAAGGATATCATAGTCGGGCCGAATGGAAAGCCCATGAACGAGATGGTCATGGACGACGGCTCCATTTCGGTCGGCGCCTACGACCTGATTCCGATTCTCGACGAGTTTATTGAGAAGCACCCGGACTTCTCCTACCGCGGCGCAAAGGGCATCATTGCCGTGACCGGTTACAACGGCGTCTTCGGCTACCGCACCGATCCCTCCTACGAGGGCAAGAATCCGAACATCGAGGCGGACCGCCAGAAGGTGCGCGAGGTCGCGCAGTGCCTCCGGGACGACGGCTGGGAGCTTGCCTCCCACAGCTGGGGACACCGGAACTACGGAAAGATTCCGTTTGCCGAGCTCGAGACCGATAACCAGAAGTGGCAGGACTATGTGGGTAAGCTGATCGGCGGCACCGACATTCTCATCTTCCCCTTCGGCGCGGATGTCGGCGACTGGCATCCCTACAAGGATGACAACGAGCGCTTCCAGTATCTCTATAAGAGCGGCTTCCGCTACTTCTGCAATGTGGACTCGAATCAGTACTTTGTGCAGAAGGGCACGGATTACCTGCGCCAGGGCAGACGAAATCTGGACGGCTATCGACTCTGGCAGGATATGACCGTCAAGAATCACACCAGTGATTTGTTCAACGCCTCGGATATCTTTGATAAGGACAGACCGACACCGGTTCCGGACTACAAGGGAGGCTGATTGATTCCACGCAATCGCAAAAGAGCCCGGTTTTCACTTGTTGTATCAAGTGAAAACCGAGCTCTTGTTTTTATCCGATTATGCGTCTTCGTTTCCGACAATCAAATCAAAGATCTCTTCTGCGCAATCCGCAATCCGCTTGGCGCCGAGCGCTTCCAGCGCCTCACGGCTCCGGAATCCCCAGTCCACGGAAATGCAGTCCATGCCGCTGTTCTTCGCGGTCAGCATGTCCACCTCGGTGTCACCGATATAGACAGCCTCTTCCGGTCTGACCTGCAGAGACTCGAGAACGGCAAACACCATATCCGGCGCCGGTTTCCGGCGAATGTCCGGGCGCTCTCCCTTCGCCTCTTCAAACAGTCCCTCAAAGTGCACGCGATTTAAGATTTGCACCGCATCGTCCAGCTTATTGGAGACCACGGCAATGCGGACACCTGCCGCCTTCAGTTTTTTCAAAAGGGCGAGTATCCCCGGATAGGGTCCCGTCGCATCGTCACAGTGCGCGCCGTAATAGGTCGCAAAGGCCGAAATTACGGCATTTGCCGCTTCGTCCGTGATGCCGAACGCCGCTGCGCTCTTGGTCACGCCGAGCGCACCGACTTCCGCGAGAGAATACCCTTTCTCGACCGCGAGCGCACGCTGCGCTGCGACTTCCGCGCCGCTCCCGAAGAAGTGGCGTACATCGTCCTTTGTAAAATCCGCGCGATGTCCGGTCAGACGGCAGGCTTCATTCAACGAAACCGTCAAATCTGTGATGGTATCCAGAATTGTGCCGTCCATGTCAAAGACAGCCGCGCGATAGTGTTTTGTCTCACTCATCTATCTTCCTCCGCGTCAGCCGAAGGTCGCGACTTCGGCAATCGGGCCTGTCCGCGTGAGTTCTTCCGCATACAGAACAGGGCCCTCGGCGCCGTACTCGCGCGCATTCTCCTTCCGAATCTTGGCGCGAACCTTTACCCAGTCTCCTGTCTTGAAATTCTGTGCGCCCGCATAGTGGCAGAGCAGACCGCAGAAGCGGATATCCGCCTCGCAGCAGGTCATCACCTTTCTGCCCGGAATCACCACATCGGCTGGCGCCCCCTTCGGACGCATCAGTTCCGCCGTGAAGCTGACCTCCTTGCCGTCGTACTTCTCCGGTCTGTCCATCGCGTCGACATAGAAAATCGCAAACATATCCGGGCTAAGCTCCAGGTGATCTGCCTTTAAGTCATAGGGCAGCTCAATGCTAAAATCGCCGCGAATCTCACCGTCTTTTCCCTCAAACACAATCTCGGCATCCGGCGCCATGGCTTTCAGGGAGAGGTGATAATTTCCGAGCTTCTCCTCCGAAATATCGTCCGCGCGATTGCAGATGATGAGCTCCGTGTCATTCAGCATCGGGCCGAGAAACGCACGCATATTCTTCAGATAGAGATCCAGCGTGCTCGTGTCGAAAATACTGATCTGCTGATTCAGAAACCACTCGTCCGGCAGTTCCAGACTGTCCTGCCGCCAGAGACCGTTCCACTCAATCAGGACGCGCTCTGGGTGAAACTCTTCGCCAAGCGCGCGGAGCGCCTCTTTGGTGCACTCCTCCTGACTCTCAAAGTAAATCGCCGCCGTATTGTATTTCTTTAAAAGAGCCTCCGGATACTCCTCTTCCCCCTCCTCGCAGACGAGGAGCAAAGTCTTGCCCCTTGTCTGAAAGTAGGATTGCTCCATCGTGAAGCGGAGAAACTGTGTCTTGCCTGCCTCGAGGAAGCCGTTGATTACGAATACCGGTGTCTTCTCTTCTTCTCTCTCAAATTGCTCTGCCATTGCTTATGCCTTGAACTCCCTTGTGATTGCCTCTTCGTTGAGCTCACTTCCGATTACGCAGACCTTACCGCTTGCCTCCGCGGCTCCGCGGCGAATCTCGGTCTCGCCCGGCACCAGATCAAAGTGGAACCATGTGCCGCCGTCCGCACTCGGCACCATACCCTTTGCGCGCACCACCTTGCCGAACTCCTCGCTCTCCGCAAGTCTGAGAAGCAGTGCGTGCAACTTATCCTCGGTAAAGGCCGGGACATTCTCAAGGCCGACACTGTCGAATACCTCATCGGCATCGTGGCCGTGGTGATGGTGGTGATGGTCATGACCGCAGCAGCAGTGACCGTCCTCATCGTGGTGATGGTGATGCTCGTGCTCTTCCTCATCGTGGTGGCAGCAGTGCTCGTGTTCCTCATCATGGTGGTGATGATGCTCGTGCTCTTCCTCGTCGTGGTGATGGCAGTGCTCGTGCTCTTCCTCGTCGTGGTGATGGCAGTGTTCGTGCTCTTCCTCGTCGTGGTGATGATGATGCTCGTGCTCTTCCTCGAGCTCCTCAAAAAGTTCTGCCTTCAAATCGACCGGATGCTCAAGAATTTCAAGCAGTTTCTCACCGGACAAATCCGCGAGCGGCGTCGTGATAATTGTCGCATCCTTGTTGATCTCGCGAATCAGCTGAATGGCCTCGTCAATCTTCTTCTGGTCTGCGACATCTGTCCGGGAGAGGACAATGGTCTTTGCGTACTGTACCTGGTTATTAAAGAACTCGCCGAAGTTCTTGATGTAGAGTTTTGCCTTCTTCACATCGACCAGTGTGACCGCGGAATTGCCCGCGACCGGAAGCTCTTCCTCGACATCCGCGACAGCGCGCATCACGTCCGAGAGCTTGCCGACACCGGAGGGTTCAATGATCACGCGGTCCGGCGTATACTTTGTGAGGATTTCCTTTAGCGAGCTCGCAAAATCGCCGACGAGCGAGCAGCAGATGCAACCGGAGTTCATCTCCCGCACCTCAATGCCGGAATCTTTTAGGAAGCCGCCGTCGATGCCGATCTCGCCGAACTCATTTTCAATCAACACAACCTTCTCGCCGGCGAGTGCCTCCGCGAGCAGTTTCTTGATAAAGGTTGTCTTTCCCGCGCCGAGAAAGCCCGAAATAATATCTACCTTGGTCTTTGCCATTTCTGTTTCCTCCGTTCTTGTTCTACTCCTCATAGAATGAATAAAGCATAGCACAAGTGCTATGCTTTGACTAGTCTCTCGCCCCGCACAAGCTGGCAGGCAAATGTTTTAAAACTTCCGCTGTGAGCAGCCCGATCAGCGCGCCCATGATGACGCCCGCGAGCAACAGAAGCGGAAAATACCAGAACAGTCCTCTGTTCCGGACGACCAGACTTGCAACAATCAACTGCCCCAAATTGTGAAAGACAGCGCCGAGCACACTAACGCCGAGCTCGCTGAATCCGCCGCTCCGCTTCGCCAGGGCAGCCGCCGTCAGACTAAGCGCCGCACCCGAGAGACTGTAGAGTATCGCAGCCATATTGCCGAACAGAAAGCCGGTCAGCACAATGCGCAGCACAGTGAGCAGTGCCGCGCGCCGGATGCCGAACAGATAGAGGCAGACCAGACTCGCGAGATTTGCAAGTCCCAGCTTGACGCCGGGGATGCCGATTGAGAGAGGAAGTAACACTTCCACATAACTCAGCAGCAATGCAAGCGCGAGCAAAATTCCGAAAGCCGCGTTGGCCGCCGCCTGTCCCCCTCTTCTCATGCTTCCGCTCCGCTTTGATTCAGGCAATGTTCACGCCGACCACCGAGACATTCACCTCGATGACCTTGAGTCCCGTCATGTTCTCGATGGCCGCGACGACCTTGTCCTGCACTTCCCTTGTCACCTTCGGGATATTGTAGCCGTACTTGATGTTGATGGCGAGTTCCGCGGAGACATGCTCCTCCGTGACTTCCACCTTCACGCCGCGCGACGCATTCTTAAAATTCAGGCGGGAGGCGAGTTCCTTCGTAAGTTTTCCACCCAGGGAATCCACACCTTCCACTTCCGTCGCCGCCAGTCCCGCAATCACAGCGACGACCTCGTCCGCAATGCAAACTTCTCCGATGTTCTTTTCTGTGTTGTTCTCTTCCATCTGCCGTCGTCCTCCTGTCAAACGAAATTCTGCTTTGCTCTGTCCAGTATAGCAAATTTGTCGTGTCGGTACATACTATTTGTGATACGGCGCGCCCGTCCGGATGCGATAACTCCGATAGAGCTGCTCGAGAAACAGCACGCGCATCAACTGGTGCGGAAAAGTAAAATCCGAAAAGCTGAGATGCAAGGCAGCGCGCGCGCTCACTTCCGGAGAGAGCCCAAGAGAACCACCGATCACAAAACAGAGCTCTCCGCGGCTTCGCTCTTCCAGCTTTTCCATTTCCGCCGCGAAGCCTTCCGAATCAAATTTTTTTCCCTGAATTTCCAAGGTCACGACAAGGGAACGGGCATCCATCTTTTCGAGCAGACGTTCGCCCTCTTTTTGCCGAACGCGACGCGCAGCCGCGCTGTCTATGGCATCCGGTGTCTTTTCATCTTTCACCTCAATCAGGCGAAACTTGCAGTAGGCGGATAGCCGCTTTTCATATTCCGCGACAGCCTCGCGCCAGTACCTCTCCTTCAGACTACCGACCGTAAGTAAGGTCACATTCATTCTGTCGCCCGGAAGTAGTAGCCGACGCCCCACTTGGTATGCACATAGCGCGGCGCCGAGGGTGAGGGTTCAATCTTTTCGCGGAGTCGCCGCACATGGACATCGACCGTTCTCACATCGCCCGTCTCGGTGTTTCTGTTCTCCCAGATTGCCGCCAACAGCTTTTCCCGGCTGAATACCTTGTCCGGATTCTTCATGAGCAGTACCAGAATGTCAAACTCCCTCGCGGTCAGATTGACCTCCTGCTTGCCGAGCATGACCCGCCGCGACTCGGTGTCGACCGAAAGCTCGCCCGCCGTGAGTTGCGAGCTGTTCTCGACTTCCCGCTGGTTCTTTTGGTTACGGCGGAGAATGGCTTTGATGCGCGCCTTGACTTCGAGAATGTTGAAGGGCTTGGTGAGGTAGTCGTCGACGCCCTTATCGAACGCGAGAATCTTATTCATGTCCTCCAGCTTTGCCGTCAGCATGATAATCGGCACATCCGAGAACTCGCGCACGGCCTGACAGACTTCCATGCCGTCCATGCCAGGAAGCATGAGATCGAGAATCACCAGATCATAGGACTTCTCCCGGATTTTTTTCAGCGCAGACTCTCCGTCATAGGCTGCATCCACCTCCATCCCATCTGCCTGCAGACTAAAGCTGATTCCCTTCACAATCAGTTTCTCATCGTCTACAACCAAAATCTTAGTCATTCTCCCTCTCCTCACTCTGAGACCGTGATACTGTCCTTTAACTTTTCAAACGCCTTTTCTTTGATGCCCGGAATTTTCTTGATTTCCTCCGTGCTCTTAAATTTCCCGTGTTCCTTCCGGTACGCGAGAATCTGTTCCGCCTTCCGCTCGCCGACACCCGGGAGACGCATGAGCGCTTCTTTGTCCGCGCGGTTTAAATCCACTTTGCCGCTCACAGCGCTCTCCTCCGCAAGCACTTCCGCCGTACCGCGGGCCGCCTCTTCTACAGTCGGCACGCGGACCATGCTGCCGTCCTCGACCACCGCCGCGAGATTCACGGCATCCTGCGCCGCATTCTCCGAAAAACCACCGGCAAGCGCCACCACTTCGTGTAAGCGCGCCCCCTTCGGAACTTCGTAGACAGCCGGATGCACGACGGCACCGCAGAGGTAGATGCTGATCTTCTGCGCCGCACGTTCCGCCGTCTCTGCCGTATTGCTCTCCGTGGCACTGCTCTCAGCGGCACCGCTCTCCGCTGCCGCTGAATTCTTCTTGCCGCGCGCCGCTTTGACTCCCGCGTCGCTTTCCGCTATGCTGCCCGCATAGGTCTCGCAGCGAAGGCTACCGCTGAGCGCAGACGGCTCGCGGCGAAGCCCAAAGAACAAGACCAGAGCAACAACCGGCAAAAGCAAGGGAATCAGGTAGAGTAGCTTCTTTTTCCATTTCCGAAACACGACAGCCTCCTCTCGGAGCTGCCGAGCCTGCACTCTTATTGTACCGACTTATTGGAAGAAACTCAAGCGCCCGTGTTTGGTTTACAACAACCGTCGCGCCGCTGCCTGCACCAAGTGTTTTGCGAGTACCGAAGTCGTGACCGCACCGATGCCGCGCGGCACAGGCGTGAGCGCCGCCACGAGGTCAGAGAGCCCCTCGGGGTTCACATCGCCGCACAAATTGCCGTTCTCATCCGCGTTGATGCCGACATCGAGAATCACACAGCCCTCCGATACATAGTCGCGGTCAATGAGCTTTGCTCTGCCCGCCGCCACCGCGAGAATCTCCGCCTTTTTGCACTCTTCCTTCAGATCCTTGGTCTGGGTGTGGCAGATGGTCACCGTCGCATTGTCCCGGAGAAGGAGCATCGCGAGCGTCCGCCCCACGACGAGACTGCGTCCCACGACCACCGCACGCTTCCCGTGCACCGGCACTTCATAGGTGCGGAGCGTCTCCATCACAGCCTCCGCCGTACAGGGCGCAAAGCCGGCCTCTTCTCCCGCAAAGACGCGGGCAATGTTGACCGGCGAAATACCGTCTAAATCTTTCTCGGGATCAATCATCTGCTCGGCCCGCCGTACATCCAGCTGCTCCGGCAACGGCTTTAACAACAGCACGCCGTCGATGGCCGAATCCGCATTGATTTCCCGGAAGCGCTGAAAGAAAACTTCCGGCGTCACATCCTCCGGAAACACAAAGGTCTTGACGTCCAGACCAAAATTCTGCATGCGCTTTTTTGCGCCTTTTTCATAGGAGAGCTGCGGCACATTCTCGCCGACCCGCACAATCGCAAGGGTCGGCACATAACCGCCCAGCGCCTCCAGGGTTTTTTCCGTCTCCGCCCGGATGGCATCCACCACCTGCTGTCCTGTGAGTTCCCTCATACTGCTTTCATCCTCTCTGATTCCTTCTGCTCACGCAACAATAGTTTAGTATACCTTAAAACACAGAAAATCGAAACAGGAACCTTTGATTTACATAATGTAATTATGTTTATATTTCAATTTCTTCCGTGCGACTGTCGGCGCCGTTCTTCCGCTCGTCATCGCCCGAATTTGATTCTCTCCGAAAACGGATTTTTCAGGGATGATTGTAAGATGAACTAGGACAATAAAAAAGAGCCGATGACGAACTCGTG
>ERZ773197.294-NODE-294-length-41340-cov-4.314206_pt1 | contig 41340 bp, 36 predicted proteins | sample MGYA00580999_ERZ773197 | MGnify/ENA primary metagenome ERZ773197 (study PRJEB29015, sample SAMEA2738166) | human oral metagenome | biome: human oral; feature: human-associated habitat; material: saliva | place: China | collected 2185 ...
CATCATTGAACTCCTTTCATAGATGCAACAATACACTGCGGTACTCCCACATACCGCGCATATCGTTAATATCTTCACACATCTGAGGAGCTTCGTCTAGCACTTCTTTTCCCACGCGGACTCTACACCCACGCAGGCTCTCATACAGATCCATGCCCTGAAAGCAGTTCTTTCGCCTTCCGCCTCTCCGAAAGCCTCCGCAAATTCCATTTCATGGCCTCCCGGAGCAGACGCCTGAGTCCCTCTGCTCAGCTTAAGAAGGCAAAGGGATCCCCCTCCCCCAGAAAATGCATGAGCTGATAGGCCGTCGGCATGCTGACCTTGCCTTTCGCCAGGATCTCTCTGACTCTTTTTCGATCGGCCAGAATCACCTCGATTTCCTCACTGTCCTCCTCATACGCTGTATCAGGCAGACCATAGGCGTAGCCGTAGACGATCCCGTTGTTCTCATCCGTCATGCCAATCGTGGTGAAGCGAGCCTTCTCAAAGATGGGATCGACATTCAGTATGTCCAGCTTCAGTCCGGTCTCCTCGAAGGTCTCCCGAACCGCGGCCTGGCGCATGTCCTCTTCCGGATCGACCAGGCCGGCGGGCAATTCATAGACAAAAGAGTCCACTGCCGCCCGGTACTGACGGACCATCACAACCCGAAGATCCGCGGATTCACGAAGGCTCTGACAGGCCGCCTCATCTTTTGAGTCGAAGGCTTCTTCTCCCGCATAGAGGGCATAGACGATCACTGCGTCCGCATCCTCTTTTTGCGACTTCATCTTCAAATCTTCCACCCGTCCGGCACGGGAGGCCAGCTGGTAGCGCATGGGAGCGCCAGTCTTCTTCTCTCCCTCCAGAATATACATGTTCAGGAACTTCTCATCCGTAATCTTATGGATCCGCCTGATCGTAGCCATCCTTCCTCCTCTGTCTCCAACAAACTGATCAAGAGTAAATTCGCTCCAGAGCAGCGGAGATCCTATCCATCGACGCCCGCCCCAAAGCAAACCCATTCTCTACTCTCTGTCCCCGTCAGGGGCGCTCCGCTCTCCTATAATTATGACCTATCTCCATTTACTACTCTTTGTCTCCGCCATGGGCGTCCCCTTTTCCATAACTCTCTTGAATCGCCTTCACCACTTCCTCAAAGCCCATGAAATGTGACGCCTTGACTAAAACGGTATCGCCCTCCTTGAGCCGGCCAAGGAGATCCGCCAGCAATGCGTCCCGATCGGGACAGGCATAGATTTCCATCGGCTTCTCGCGCCGGTGGACATCTTCTCCTTCCTCAGCAAAGAAAGCTCCATCCTCCCTCCTGTTCAAAGAGGCATCACTGGCCCCTCTTGCGATCTCCCGGCCCAGAGCGCCTGCGGCATAGAGCATATCTATCCCTTCCTCTGCCGCTCTTTCCCCGAGTTCGTAGTGCATAGCGGGGGCATTTTCTCCCAGCTCTCCCATATCTCCCAAGACGGCGATCCTGCGTCCCTTTGCCCTTGCCAGAACCGCAAGAGAGGCCCGCATCGAAGAGGGGTTGGCATTGTAGCAGTCATCAATCAGAGTCAGCCCGCCCAGATGCAGGAAATGAGCCCTGCCGGAAATGGTGCTGGCCGTCTCCATCCCCGCCTTGATCTCATCCAGATCAAGCCCCAGGCTCTGTCCGACAGCTGCAGCTGCCAGCGCGTTGTAGACATTGTGCTCACCGGGAATGGGAATGACCGCCTCAAAATCCCCTTCGGGTGTAATGAAGGAGGCTGACACCCCATCCATGCCCAGGGCCGACAGATTCTCGGCTCGATAGGTCTCCCTAGCCAGGCGTTCCTGGTCCGTATAGGCGGCGCTCCTATCAAAACAGCCGTCAGCCAGACCGTCTCGATCCTTAGCCTTGGCCAGATGCTCCGCGATCTGCCCATTCAGCCGGGCCAGCTTGTCTTTATCCTTCTCCCTGGCAGCCGCGGAGGAATCTACTCCCAGACCATAAAAGATAATTCTGGCGCCGCCTGCCCTGCGGATACAGTTGAGATGGTCATCATCGCCGTTTAAAATAACGCTTGCCCCGTCCGCCAGATAGTCAAAAACTTCCGTCTTAGAGGCCAGGATCCCGTCTCTGGTCTTCATGAATTCCAGGTGCGCCTCGCCGATGTTCGTGATGACGACAATATTTGGACGGGCAACGGCGGCCAGGGCGGACATCTGCCCGAAGTTATCAATTCCCATCTCCACAACGGCGACCTGGTGATGGTCGCGAATCTTCAAGACTGTCATAGGCATGCCGATCTCATTGTTGAAATTCCCCTCCGTCTTAAGGACAGAGTAGTGCCGACTTAATACCGAGGCAACCATCTCCTTGGTTGAGGTCTTTCCCACACTGCCGATGATACCCACCAGGGGAAGCTTCAGCTGCCGGCGATAATACGCGGCAATGTCCATCAGGGCTCTCTGCGAGCTCTCTACACGGATACAGGGGCCGACGGGATCCGTCAAATCCTCTTCCGAGAGGGAACAGGCCGCCCCCTGCTCGAAGGCCTGGGGAATGAAGCGATGGGCGTCTACCTTCTCGCCGACAAAGGGGATAAAGAGAAAATCTCTCTCCACCTGCCGGTTGTCTGTGACCACTCCGGCAATGGTCAGCCGCTCATAGTCGGCCTTCACACGGCCGTTTGCGTAAGGCTCTTCAGCCGGAAAGATCAGCTTTCCTCCACAGGCAGCCGCAATATTTGCCAGGGTCATGTTCTTCATCTTGCTCTCCCCTCTCTGGTCCATCCTGTCTTAACTTCTCCTATTCTGCACAAAAAACCCTCTGTCCGCAATGGTACAGAGGGTTTGGAATCTGATTCGGTCCCATTTTATTTCTGATATTTTTTGAGGGAGATACGAATGATCTCCTCACACAGATCATCATAGGACATGCCCAGAACCGCCTCCTCCTGGGGGAGCAGAGAAGTCGGTGTCATACCCGGAAGGGTATTGGCCTCCAGGCAGAAGATGCTGCCGGATTCATCCAGGAGAAAATCCTGACGGGAATACGTCGTCAGTCCCAGCGCCTTGCAGACATCTGCGGCATACTTCTGCATGAGCCTGCTTGTCTCCTGGGGCAGGTCTGCGGGGCAGGTCTCAACCGCGGATCCCGCCGCGTACTTGTTTTTGAAGTCATAGAATCCCCGGATGGGAGCGATCTCTATCACGGGAAGAACCTGATCCTCCATGACACCGACAGAGAACTCCCTGCCCTTGATATACTCCTCAATGACTACCTCGTCCTCCCAGTAGAAGGCCTCATCCAGGGCCTCCTCAAGCCGACCGGGGTCTTCCACAATTGTGACTCCCACAGAAGACCCCCCGCAGGCGGGCTTGACCACACAGGGATAGTGAATCTCTGCCTTCTTAGCCGCGTCCTGACGTTCCTCTTTCTCCAATGTGATTCCGCTGGGCGTCGGTATTCCATAGGCTGTAAAGAAGGTCTTGGCCACTCCCTTATCCATGGCAATGGCACAGGGCAGATAAGAATTCCCTGTATATTGAATGCCAAAGAGGTCAAACGCGGCCTGTACTTTTCCGTTCTCTCCATCGGCTCCATGCAGAGCCATAAAGACGATATCGGCCGCCTGACAGATCGCGATCACATTGGGACCGAAGAATGTCTTGGACTGATCCTTACGCCCGGCACGAATGGCCGCAATATCCGGCGCTGTTTTGGGGATATCCTCCACCTTGACAGAGGCCTCCTCCGCCCGGTCGAAGATGCCGCTGATATCGCACTCCGCGTCCTGATAGCCCATGAAGACGTCCAAAAGCAGAACCTGATGTCCCTTGCGGCGAAGAGCCCTGGCCACCATATCCCCGGACTTGAAAGACACATCCCGCTCGGTACTTAAGCCACCTGCCAGAACAACAATCTTCATCTCTAACGCTCCTTCATATCCGAGAACCGGTGTGAAAAGCTCCCGCGGCATTGCATCCGCAAGGCTCAAATGTCTGGTCAAGTGTACTTCATACAGGGCAAAACCGCAAGGAACCTGTCACAATATGGCGATTCCGAGACCTTTCACAGAATGGCGATCCCGAGAGGTCTCTGCATAATCCGCTGTTCTTCCAGTTCGTCCACCTTGCGGCCGGGCAGAAGCGTGCAGATTCCGTGGATGGATCGTCGATCTCGCTGATATCCCTCCTCATCTCCCATTGCCCGCAGGATCTCCATATGCGTGCGCAAAAGTCTTGCCAGAAGCAGAGCACTCCCATCCCTCCGCATATTGGAGATTGCCTCATTGACGTAAATGAGGGCAAACTCATAGATCTGCCTCGAGGCATAGCAGAGGGCCAAATTGTTCTGAGCGACCGCCAGCAATCTGCGCAGGGGGACCTGATTACGGCTTCTCTCCTTGATCACTGTCATAACGCCGCCCAGAAGATGGGCCGCCTTCCTGCCTTCACCGCCATAGAGATAGACCAGGCCAAGAATATTCAACAGATGAATCTCCAGGCGATCCGGCCCCATGGCCGGGATGGAGGCCATGGGATCGAAGTCTCTGCGGGTGATCGCCATCGCCTGTAATGCCGCCTGCTCCAGTCTGTGATAAAAGCGGATCTGTTCCGCGTCAATCGCATTGTTCTCCTTCAGAAAATGCTGATGTATCCCATATCTTTCTTCTCCCTCCGCCAGCTTTTTACTTCTATGATATCTGTCAAAGGAGACCGTTACATTGTCCCATTGCTTTGCAGCCTCTGACGCCTTCTCCGCATTCATCGTCCCCATACCCGGGAAGAAGTTCTCGCCCCGGGCCTGAATCATCTGGCGCTTCTCCTTGATCATCTCCAGAAGCCCCAGCAGTTCCAGGTACTGTCTTGCGGCCAGATCATCGTGCTGTGCCAGCTGCTCTAAGATCCAGAGCCAGTCCGGGTCTTCCTCCAGGATTCCAAGCTCAAGCAGCCGATAGAGTCTCTGCTTGATCTGCTCGGTCAGATACTCCTCCGTATTCGAGCAGGACCAACAGAACTCAATGGGCAGACCCAGTCGGTCCAGAATCTGCATCAAGAGGCGAAATCCGGGCATCTGCTCTCCTGTCTCAATCCGGGACATGGTGCTGCAGGAGCAGAGCCCCTCGCACAATCGGGTCTGGGAAATGCCCAGCTCCTCTCTTCTTTGCCGGATCAGTCCCCCGATCTGATCCTGGTTGCACGTAAAACCAGGCCTGGCATAGGCCGGGCCTCTCATCTTTGTCATAACATACCTCCCCTTAACAAACAGTTCTTACGATTTGTCTCGCGAATTTTTATTCTCCCCCAAAGGCAGCCAGACGTGACTTTTCCGTCTGTCTGCTGCCATGAATAAAAATCTGCCTGATTTGATTTTATCACCCAAAAAAGCCCGCCGTTCATGACATCCCATGCAATCGCGGGAGGCCTTTTGGGCGGGCTTTTCATGATTCATAACTGTTGGAATACTTACAGCGCAGACTTGTCATGATTTATGACGATAGAATGCTTGTGACGCGCAGTCCATGATTTTCAAAATAAGTACAATGAGAAAAGAATGGCCGCAAAACCTGTTACTCCTCCGGCTCGATCAATCCGTAGCTTCCATTCTTTCGGCGGTAAACCACATTGACAGCATCTGTCTCCGCATTGGTGAAGACAAAGAAGCTATGCCCCAGAAGCTCCATCTGCGCGCAGGCATCCTCGGCGTACATGGGTTTTAAGTCAAACTTCTTGGTGCGGACGATCTTAATCTCTTCCTCCTCGTCCTCGTCAAAGCCCTCCTCAAAAGCTGCGTTTAACACGGCTCCCTTATGAGCCCGGTCAACCAGCTTGTGGCGATACTTGGTCAGCTGATCCTCAATTCCCTCAGAAGCCGCATCAATGGATACATACATATCGTCCGTTGTCTTCTCACAGCGGACAATACCTCCCTTGACAGGAATGGTCAGCTCAACCTTCTGTCCGGCCTTATCGACACTCATTGTCACATGCGCCAGTGTATCCTCACGAAAATATCGATCTAACTTAGAAAGCGCGTCCTCCACAGCGCTCTTCAATCCATCGGTCAGTTCAATGTTGCGTCCGGTAATTGTCGTCTTCATAAAAGTTCCCTCCAGTTTCTAAGGCGAGAGGACTTGTCCCCCTCATACTCTTATTATAAGCATTTGTGACCTGCCATCAAGCAATTTGCCTTAATATATTCTGATAATTAATGATTCTTTATTCATTTTATTTGATAAGTAATTGGCCGCCAGATCATTTATAATAGACTTATCTGTGGACATCTCATGGGCTTTATGGACTCCATGAGCTCTGTCATCCTTCATTCCCCTATCATTCCCGGAGTTAAACCAATGACCTCTTCTGCTCAAACTTCTTTACATCAAAAACCGCATTTTTCCTCTGCCGTCTTTTCTGCAAGTCCCCACTCTCCCGCCCTCAACCCGCCCTGCCCGGGGTCTGCCTTTGTGACCGGCGCCTCCGGCGGAATCGGATCTGCCATAGCAAGGGCTCTGGCTCAGAAGGGCTATCAGCTGACACTCCTGGGCTATCACTCGAAGGAAGCGCTGCAAAATCTGACAGAAGAGCTGCGTTCTGCTTCTAAAAACCAGGGCTCCGCTATCAGGGTCCTCCCCCTGCTCGGAGACATTGCGGATCCGGCTTTTGTAGAAGAGGCGGCCCGAAAGCATTTAGAGCAATACGGTTCCATTGACCTCATCGTCAACAACGCCGGGATCGCCCATCTGGGCCTGATCACAGATATGTCCGTCGGCGACTGGCAGCGCCTGATGGACGTCAACGTAAACGCCCTCTTTTACACCAGTAGATTTCTGGTCCCCACCATGATCCGGACTCAGAAGGGGCAAATCGTCAATATCTCCTCGATGTGGGGTCGGGTCGGAGCCTCCTGCGAGGTGGCCTACTCCGCCTCAAAGGGAGCCGTCAACGCTTTCACCATGGCTCTTGCCAAGGAATTAGCCCCCTCCCATATCCAGGTCAACGCCCTGGCCTGCGGCATGATTGACACCCGGATGAACGCCATGCTCTCCCAGGAAGATAAGGCTGCCATCGTCAGGGATATTCCTGCCGACCGGATGGGCACCGCCCAAGATGTCGCCCGCGCCCTGATCGCCCTTCTGGATTCCGGCGATTATCTGACCGGTCAGGTGATCGGCCTTGACGGCGGCTACATCTGAAATTACATATCGTGCAAACGCATGATTTATCCCGTAAATGTCCAGTCTGCCGCGCAAGCTTTCTGTAAACTGAACCTATTCTTTACAGAGAGGAGCAGGTTCATGGGACGCAGGAAAGCAGATTCGGATTCATTCAAGTATCACGATATCACGAAGGATCCGGAGCGTCTCAGACGCGCTGCTCTTCTGGCTAAGAATCTCAATTATCTGACCCTGCGGCATCCCGTAAGCAAAAAGGAATTGGGTGATTATGTCGGCGTCCGCTACGAGACGATCACCCGCTACTATCGGGGGCAGATTCTTCCAACTCCCGAAAGGGAGGCCAGATTAGCCGCTTTCTTCGGCGTCAGTCCCGCGGACCTCTACTTAGCAGACCACATCATTCCGGCAGAACTGCGCGAGGTCGATCCCGATACGCTGCGCGATGCGCTGGATCAACATTTGGCCCGCTATTATCAGCTTTCCCCCTCTTCACGGAAGCAGGTAGATCTGCTGACAGAAGATCTCTACTGGCAGGATCGTATCAATCAGCTCTCTCAGCCGTCCGATAAGGGGCTTAGGGATTACCGGGGAGAAGACGACTGATTTTCCCCGATATCATCTCCTATGCACTCACTCAGCCCTTCCATCCCACTTCACGAATGACAGGACTCTTCTTTGCGTCGCTACCTATATTTTTCTATACCCTTTATGGTATAATATCCCCAGTTGTCCTGACTGTAGAATTATTTTAGTGTTGATTCCCGGAGCACAGATGAGCGGGCGGGCAAAAGGCGCATCCCATCTACCATAAGGAGGCAAATCATGAGTCAAATTGGCGACTATATAAAGGAAAACCGACGCAGACTCGGCATCACCCAGGAGGAGTTCGCCGTCCGTTCCGGACTGGGTCTTCGCTTTGTGAGAGAGTTAGAGCAAGGCAAGAAGACCGTCCGTATGGACAAGGTCAACCAGGCCCTACAGATGTTTGGAATGGAGGCCGTCCCCGGTCCCATATCGCAGACACATGAGGCATCCTCAGCGGGCAGCGTCCCCTCTGCCAAAAAGGATAAGAAGAAAACAGAAAAGCCGTCGTCCCTTCCCGATCGATCAGAGGAGGAGGAAGATATCTGGCTTCTTTAAGCCAGTTTCCTCAAGTCAGCTTACGCAAGTCAGTTTCTTCAAGTCAGTTTCCGCGTTTCTCTTCCCAGAAGATGTCTGGGCGCAAACATCAGCAATGCGAGACGCACACCGCCGGACGTAAAAAGAAAGGCTAATGCGCACAGGCTTTTATGATCCAGCCAGTGCGTATTAGCCTTTACAGGTCAACGATTAAAACCGCCGTGTACCGAACGGTACGCAGGGTGGTCTGAGAAGGCGGGGATTACTCACCACCTTGATCCAGATCCCTTCGAAGAATCGCATATCCCATGCCGCCCAGGATCTGCTCACTGCAGCCCTCCTGCATCAGGAGTTCTCCCCCCTGCAGATCAGCACTGATATCAAATTCTTCTGCGCTGTTGTTCAGGCAGATGATCAGTTCTTTCTCTTCATCGGAACGGGAGAAGATGTACAGGCCCGCTTCGTTCTTGCGAACCAGCCTGAACTTCCCATATGTGAGAACCGGATTCTGCTTTCGCAGAGCGATCAGACGCCTGAAGAAATCGCTGTAGCCCAGTCCCGCTCTCTCCCAGGGCATCGGTCCGCGAAGAGCGGACTCCGTATCCCCGTCCATTCCAAGCTCATCTCCATAGAAGACGCAGGGAATCCCAGGAGATGTGAACAGGAATACTTCCGCCAGCTTGAATCTGTTCTCATCCCCCTGGCAGTCTGACAGGAAACGACTCACATCGTGGCTGTCAAGCAGGTTCAGCTGTACACGCAGACTGCTTGTGCGGTAGCGCAAGAGCATTTTGGCAACCCGATCATGGAAGACTTCCGTTCCGATCTTCCCTTGTCCGAAAAAATCCAAGCAGACCCTGCGAAAGCTGTAATTCATCGTGGAGTCAAACATATCCCCGTTGAGCCAGGTTTCAGCGCTCTCCCACACTTCTCCAATCAGAACGCTCTGCGGGTTGCTTGCCCTTGACACGCGCTTAAACTCCCGCCAGAATTCCCGATCCACTTCATTGGCCACATCCAGCCGCCAGCCATCAATCCCAAACTCCTTTAGCCAGTATCGGCACACCTCCATAAAATAGGCTCTGACATCAGGATTTGACGTATTCCACTTTGGCATCTTTTGGCTGTAAGCGAAACAGCTGTAGCGGGGTTTCTCTCCTCTTTTCTCTGACCTGATCACCGGATGTTCCAGACGATAAAACCAGTCCGCATATTGGGACTTCGCGCCATTTTTGACGACATCATCAAATTTGGAAAAATACCAGCTGCAATGATTAAAAACCCCGTCAATGATAATACGCATCCCCCGACGATGTGCTTCTTTGACCAGATGACGAAAATCTTCATCTGTTCCAAGATTCGGCGAAATGTGAAAGTAATCCAGCAAATCGTATTTGTGATAGGCGCCTGCCGTAAAAATCGGATTTAAGTAGATGCAGTTAAATCCCAGCTCCTGAATATATCCAAGTTTTTCTCTGATGCTATTGATTGTCCCCCCTAATCTGCTTTCGAGCTGAATCCCCCTCTCCCAAGGCATTTTCCTCCCGGCGGTATTCATCTCCTCTTTCTCACTTACGAAACTGTCCGGAAAGATGTTATAGACAATCGCCTCCTGAAACCACCTGGGTTCCCAACCCAGCTCCTCCCTCCGGATATAGGGATACTGATAGCAGTCGTTGCTTTCCCGGGGAGGGATCTCCTCCGTCTGTTCCGCATAGTGGTAGAGCGTTTCCTCCTCGCCGATCAGCTGAAAATAATAGCAGACGCGTTCAAAGGGGGTCTCAAACGTCGCGTCAAAGTAGTCAAAGAGACCTGCGGACATGATCTTATCCATCTGGACAGGAATGAAATGGCTCGGGTCGCTGGGCGGCACCCGATCTCCATACCAGAGAACGACCTTCTCAACATTGTTCCTGGCGGTTCTGAGCCGAATGGTCATATTCGACTCTGTGTTCGCAAAGGCATATTGGGACAGGGGAATGTGTAATATGGCTTCTCGCTTAATCATTCATCTCTCTCCTGGAAAACAGGGCCTTTCTGCTCTTCGCTCTCTTGGCCCTCCGGGTGTCAACTATCGACAACTATATCACGATATCGGCCGGCTTTTCTACTCCTCCTCTTCACTCACACAGGGGTTCAATCATCTCACAGCGAACCTTGCGATAGAAGATAATGGAAAGGGCCAGAGAAACCCCCTCCGCAATAATAAAACAGAACCATATGATATTCACATTCCCAAAAAGGGAGAGAAACCAGGCCACCGGCAGGAGGACAAACATCTGTCGTCCCAGGGAGACCACAAGGGAATAGGTGGACTTGGCAAAGGCCTGAAAAATCCCCCCGAAGAGGATTCCCACCGCGGCCAGAGGAAAATGAATGGAGATGATCCGCAGGGCGACGATTCCCATAGCAGTCACCTGCGGGCTTGCGTTAAAAAGCTTGAGCAGGCCATTGGGAAAGATCCAGAAGACCAGAGTTCCGGTAACCATAATCACTGCTGCCAGCATGATGCCAAAGCGAAGCGTCTGCTTGATGCGGTTCTTTCGTCTGACCCCGTAGTTATATGCGAGGATCGGAATGATTCCATTGTTAAGACCAAATACCGGCATGAAGAAGAAGGACTGCAGCTTGAAGTAAATGCCGAAGATAGTCAGTCCATTATCCCCGGCCGCATGCCCCAGGATCAAATTCATGCCCCAGGACATGACAGAGCCGACAGCCATCATGGCAACCGTGGGAATGCCCACATAGTAGATTTCGCGCACCATGGCCGCCTGCGGGCGAAAAACCCTGGCCAAAGACAGACGAAATTCACGGCAGAAATACAGGTTCAAAGAGAGTCCCACAGCAGCGGCCACGAACTGGCCGATGACAGTCGCGTAGGCTGCACCTGCAACGCCCATCTTCGAAAAGGGTCCGTGTCCGAAGATCATCATATAGTCCAGAATCGTATTGACGAGCGCGCCCGTGATCTGAGAAATCATGGACAAGTGACTGCGGCCGGTGGCCTGCAGCATGCGCTCAAAGGTCATCTGCAGAAAGAGTCCCGCGGAAAGTCCCAGGACGATATGCAGGTAGTTCTCAGCGTAAGCAATCGTCTGTGCCTGAGAGGTCTGTCCATGAACAAAAGCGGAGGTCACTGTGATCGACAGGATCAGAAAGATAAGGTAGTTGACCAGATTCAGCAGAATCCCCGTATTAGCAGACGCGCCCGCCTTTTGGGGATTCTTCTCTCCGAGAGAACGGGATAAAATTGCATTAAATCCAACGCCGGTTCCAGATCCGAATGCGATCATCAGAGTCTGCAGAGGAAAGGCCACCGTCAGAGCCGCCACACCGTAGTTGGGATCATACTGACCGATAAAGTAGGAATCTACAATATTGTAGAGCGCCTGCACCAGCATGGAGATCATAATGGGAAAGGACATCGAAACAACCAGAGGCTTAATCGCCATGGTTCCCATCTTATTTTCTTTGTATTCAGACATATGTTCTCCTCGTTACAAATTGCTATGGTTCACAGGGCAGATAAGAAAACGAGACCGCATGACTGCGGCCCCGGCTTACAGTGCAACAATACTAGCATATTTCCCCCTGCTTTTCACGGGAAAATACAGGATTCCAACCTGTCCTGCAATGGTTCAGGCCAACCAGTCGCTTCCCTTATCAGCTGCTGAATTTCCATTTTTATCCCTTCACCCGGATTCCTTTTTTATCTTCTCCAGCAATTCCCTGGCCCCCGGATGCTCCTTCCTGGCAGCGAACGAGGCCCACTTTCTCGCCTTGATCAGATTCTTCTCTCCATAGCTGCCAAGGAGATAACCCTCTGCCAGCTTCATAATTGCATCCAGATCCCCTGTCGCCGCCCTGTCAAAGAGGGCGATCCAGTCGGCATTGGCCATGGTCCCCCGAAAGGTTACTTTCTTCTTCTCAGCCCGCATCCGGGCCTTCTGATTGTTGAAATATGCCATTTCTCCACCATCTTGTTCTCTCTATTTTCACTGATTCCAATCAGTGAAACCCACGCAGTCCAATTCTACTTCAAGCTGATTCCATGATTTTGGACGTCATGCGCCCGCCTCCCATTGCCCCTGGAAAAGCGTTATTGATGATCTGCGGAATGTACGCTTGACGAATCTCTCTCTGCCCTGGTCACTTCCCGCAGGGCCGCTCTGACTTTCAGCGTGGACACTTTGGTTCCGTAAAAATCCTTCCTGGAACAGCCGGCCCTGCCACCGCCAGCGCAGGCGCAGGCACAGGCACAGCTCCCGCCGCCTCCGCTTCCTCTTCCGTGAAAATAAGCCCTGCCACTACCCGCATTGGCATCATAGGTATCCACCAGGGTCTGCCCCCTCCCCAGAAAACGAAGGAGGACAAAGACCAGGACGGGACCGCCCAGCATAATCAGGGCCAGATAGAGATAGAGATTGCCATTGGGACGGATGCTGCTGCCATCCACAAAGCCATAGGCGTCCGGATCATAGGAGACACTGACCGTCATTTTCTCTCCCTGGTCCAAGCCTGTGCGCCCGGCATGGTAGTACTGCCTGCCGTCAATCATGAGGGTCTGCGCTTCCTGTCCATCATCTGATCGCAGAAACCCATCCGTTTGCCTGACCTTATCCGTCCCCCAGTAGATGTTCATCTCATCGACCGGCGTATCGTCAAACCAGCCGGGCGTGAAGGTATAAACTACCTTCCGGTTCTCCGAATCCTCCTGGAAAATATTGTACTGGGTCAGTTCAAAGGAGAAGTCAACAATATCTCCCGCGTAGTATTTGCCATCCAGGTCGACACGCGCATAGTCTCCTCCCTGATCACGCATATACTTGACGCTCTTGACTGTATCACTTTTGCCCTCAAAGTCTTTGGCGTGCTGATTGCCGATTCCTATCTTAACCCAGGTCAGAGGCCCCTCCGAACTGTCATCCAGGACTTTCCATTTCAGATCATAGCGAATGCGGGCGGAGCCATCCTCATTGATCGTCAGGCGAATGTCATAGCGCTGAATTTCATCCAGGGGATAGGACTTGTAGGCATAGACCTTGCCAGCGCCCTGCTCTCCTCTCGCAAGGGGAGCGCCTGTTTCCCGGCCGGAGGCCCTCTGCTCTTTATCTGACCGGATTGCCTCAGTCAGAGAAATTCCTGTTCCAAAAGACAGGATTCCGGACAATACAAAAACCATGCCCAGCAGAAGACCAGGCAAGGACAGATACCGGCCGATGAATTTATTTTTCCGCTTTCCTCTTCTCATGCGAGCGCACCCCAAGTCAATATTCTCATCTGACTCATCCCCTCTTTCTCACACCCGTTACAACATATTTCTCCATTTCCTCGTCGCTCAAGGTTGATCTCCGATCAGCAATCTCTTTCTTTCCGGATCACAAGATATCGCTCCATCCGCTCGTCGCGCAAGATCAGACAGCTTTCGGACAAGTGGCCCTGATCGGTATCCTGATTCAGCAATTTTCTTCACCATCCCCATCTCGCTGACTGAGCGGACAGAAGAGACTATTCTTCGCCGAATGCGTTCGAATCTGCCTGGTTCGCGGCGCATTCCAGATCTTCCTCCATGGGTCCTGCAGCATATTCCCCAGGGAGCGATCCGATAGCCAGGACTGGCATGGGACGAGATCCCCGTTCGGGGCGATCGCCATGTTGGAAAGAGCGGCTCCGCATCCCGGTACATCCAGCGCCAAAGACCGCAGAGTCCCACTGTCCACCAGGCCCGGTGAGGTGAAATTGAGTTCCATATTATGAGCATAGACGAAATCACAGGCTTCTTTCAAGATCTGACACAGCTTCTCTTCTGTCAGTGTCGATGCTCTGGATCCGATTGACCTCGCGTTGCCGGTCACAATCAGACCGGAGACTGTCACAAAGCGAACCCCCAATCCATGCAGGAAACGCAGGGTCTTCAGGTAATCCGCATTGATAGAGCAGAGAGGGGTATTGACAGAAATGCCTAAACCCGCGGCCAGAGCATTGCTGATCCCGGCAACTGTCTCACCGAAGCGGTCTGCCCCAACCAGCTGATTATGCACATGGCGGTCGGCAGAGTAGAAGGTGATCTGTACGTTATCCAGCTCTGCCCGGGCCAGCTTCTGACAGAAAGCCTCTGTGAGTCTGACTCCGTTGGTGTTGAGGCGGGTGATGAACCAGCGAGCGTAGGCGATCAGTTCTGGCAGATCCTCCCGCATGGTGGGCTCGCCCCCTGTGAAGGTCAGCTGTGAAATTCCCGCCTGATAACAGCGATCAATGATCTGCTTCCACTCCTCGGTGGACAATTCTCTGACCTGTCCCATGTCCTGGCCTGCTGCATAGCAGTGAAGACATCTCTGATTACAGTGCCAGCGCCCATCTTTCATCATTGCGGAAACCATGAGATCCATCCGGTGAGGTGCCGGCATATAGGGCGCATAATCCCCAAGCGCCATATCTCTCAGTTCAGCATCCGGTTCCCGCCCGCTGTTGATATCCTCAATGACCCCCATCAGAGTCTCCAGTTCATGAGCTAATTGAGCCACAGAAGCTCCCGTGTAGTATTTCTGCACATTTCCAAAAGCCTCCTGCAGGACTTCCGCCAAGTGATTGCTACTCATGACTGAATTCCGGTCATTTTTCTCCTCCGCGAAAACCCCATCTCTACCCCCGAAGGGCGGTGTCCCTTCTTTTGTCTCTTCCCTGCCCCCGGAGACCGGTGACCTTTCTTTGGTCTCTTCCCCGCCCCCGGAAACCGGCGACCCTTCTTTGGCCTCTTTCCTGCCCCCGGAGACTGGCGACCCTTCTTTGGCCTTTTCCTCTGCCGGGAGTCTCCTGTACGTCCCTAATCCCGATACTGACATGCGGGCATTAATCACTTCAATCACTTCCGCCAGAAGAATAGCCCTGTGACGTGAAAGGGGCAGGAAATCCTTTCCATTGATGATGACAATGGCCGGCGGCCTCCTGCCCAAAACATAACGGGGAAAAATCAGGTGCAAACGCAGTACATCGCTGGTCCCCGGATTCCATGTGGTGTGGAAGGCCCTGCCGGCATGCCTTTTCATATACATCTCTTCTGCCAGCATGATAACTCCTCTCTGCGCAAAAATACCAAATCACAATATTTCGCATTCAGGCTCCTATTTCATCCCCACGTAGGAGGAGTCAGGTTTTTGAGGCATCTGCCTGGGACTCCACATCAGCCTTCATCCCATGCAAGAGGAGACAGGCCTTTGTCCATGCGGCATAAACATTGTTTTCATCCTCGCTTCTCCTTCGTGCAGGAGTCACCTTCGTGCAAGAGATGTCACCTTTGAAACAGGACGCATAAAAGGATGACATTCACCGCATAAACCACAATAAAAAAAATGATTTCAAGGAGCAAGGCCGGGTAATAGCGCACATGGCCCCGGGCCTTTCCCCCGGTCTGGTGTATAACGGCCTCTTTGTTCTGAGCGTAGAGTCTGCGATTTTTATCGTAGCTATGAAGGAGGGCCCCGCAGGAAACAGCATAGAGCACAGGGAGGCCGATCGCCAGGAGATTCGACAGCGTCCCGTAGTTTCCTATCAGCACCATTCCCGCGGCAAAGAACAATATCACAAGGAAAAAGCGATTCCTGAAGGCAGCTTCATAGAAGTATTTATGGTCAAAGAGCCTGCCCTGATCCAGATAAAACCTGGGCATCTCCTCCAGCATCCCCAGAGGCAAATGCTGGCAGAAGATCTTGTAACATTCCTCTGTGTGCTTGCGGTCATCCGGACTGCCGATCTCATAATGGAAGCTTAACCTGGCGCCCCGGCAGAAAAAAGATACGGCCGTACTGTCATAGAAATAATGGCCCTGCCGTATGGACATAGCCCAATCATCATAGGAAATCTTTCTCTCATTTCCGAAGAGCCCCACGTGGCGGGTCCCTGTCATCTCCAGATAAGTCCCTGTCCGAAAGCCCCCCTGCAATATTCCCCTGGTCACGAAAAAATAGATCAGACACCAGATCGCGAAGAGGCAGAGCGGCCCAGCAAAAAAACCGAGCACAAGGATCACCGGGATCAGATCAGCCACCTGATCGACGAGCTGATCAATGACCTGCTTGATCAAGAGAAGCGCCTGACCGGAATGCATACTTGTCGCGATAAGAATCAAGGTCGCGTCGGCACTGATGATTGCCCCCGCGAGAAAGACAAATTTCTGCAGGGACAGGATATTCTGACACCAGGCGTCACTGTGGTCCGGCAGAAAGCCGGGCTGACGCCGGGCATCCTCCCTCTTCATCTTCCGCAGGCGGACAGCCTCTTTGCAATTGATTGACTTGGCCATATGCTCTTATTCTCTTCCGTGATCCATTCCTCAACAGGGATCCTCTCATACATCATCCCTATTCTACCAGATCCCCATAACATGCTGCATGAGCAGGCTGACACAGCTGATGCCGACCCAGCAGACCGCTCCCAGAAGCAGAGGCTTTCCGCCGGTCTTAACCAGTTTAACAATATCTGAGTTCAGACCGATGGCCCCCATTGCCATGACGATGAAGAACTTGGACAGGTCCTTGAGTGGATGCAAGACTGCGGCATTCATACCAAAGCCTGTGGCCAGAGTCGTTACCACTGACGCAATGATGAAGAAGAGGATGAACATGGGAAATGCCTTCTTCAGGCTGAAATTGCTCTTCTCGCTGTCGCCTGCGGCCTGCTTCTTTCTGGCTGTGTAGTAAGCAAGAACCAGAGTGATAGGGATAATCGCCAGAGTTCTTGTCAGCTTGACCGTGACCGCCTTATCCAGAGTCTGGGTACCCAGGTTGAAAATGGAGTCCCAGGTAGAAGCCGCTGCCGTGACGGAGGAAGTGTCATTGACTGCTGTTCCCGCAAAGATACCGAAAGCCTGGCCACTGGTCGTATCCATCCCGATCAGCTGCCCTAAGACTGGAAAGAGGATGGCAGCGATCACATTAAAGAGGAAGATGACAGAGATAGACTGCGCCACTTCGTTCTCATCTGCCTCTACAACTGGTGCTGTCGCTGCAATCGCGGAACCGCCGCAGATAGAAGATCCGACCCCGACCAGGACTGCTGTATTGCCGGTTGTGTGCAGGATCCGGCTCATGGCAAACGCCAGAATCAAAGAGGTTGCAATGGTACAGAAGATGATCGGCAGGGACTGGGCACCTGTCGCCAGAATGACATTTAGGTTCAGGCCAAACCCCAAAAGCACAACCGCCGTCTGCAGGATATACTTGGAAGTAAAACCGATCCCTTTGGCCAGCCTCCCCTTATCCTTCCAGAAGACGGTAATCAGCATCCCAATCAGAATGGCAAAGACCGGTCCTCCGATCACCGAAAAATGATTGCCCAAAAACCAGGCCGCCAGACCCAGAATCAGGCAGAAAAGGACGCCGGACCACTTTTCTTTGAGTGCATTCATGATATCTCCCTTCTTGTATCAAACAGAGGAATCTTATCACTTACAGGGACAGAAAAGTGTAACATCCGTCAATCCTGCCAAAATGCTGAAGCGAAAAGTTTATTTTCGCCCGATCAAAATCTGTTCTCAGAACCCCGCCGTCACTCGAACTTCAGCTCATACCCGTCAACGGACCCCTGCAGGATCCCCTTAACCAGAGTCTGGGCATAGCTGTTGGCATTATCCAGAATCCCGCTCTCCACGGCCGCCTTGCGGGCATCCTCCTCTGCCATTTTCTGCGCCTTATTAGCGTCTTCCTTATTGTTAAAATTGAAGATGGCGACAGACTCGCCGTGGTAGGAAATCGTGCCGGGATCTACTGCCGCTGAGAAGATTTCCGCCTGAGGCAGATGTATATAGAGGGTATGCTCGCCTTCTTCCACGCGAAAGCTGATCTTGGAGGCGTCAATCCCCGCTGTCACCTGACTCTTATAGGTCATCACAAAATTCCCTTTCGTCAAAAAAGGAATCCCCTCGTCCTCATAGGTGCTGTACCCCTCCATGGTCAGCTTCTGCGTAACCAGCTCGCTGGCATTGGCGAATTTCTTGGATATGATTTCCGTATCCAACTTGGCTGTCTTGTTATAGCCCGGTATTTTATCCAAAAAATTCTGTGGCAGGTGAACGCCTGCAAAATGCAGACCCAAAATCAGGACAACGCAAATACCGACAATCGATAGAATCCGAACTATCACTTTCTCAAAAATTTTCTTCATCTCTCCCCCTACATGGCGATCCCAACTGCCCGAATCAAAAGAACCACAACTACTACAATAACAATCAGAACAAGTAATTTTAGGACTTTCTTCATATCCCTTTCCCTTCTATTTTCCCAAAAGCAGTTTTGATTAATTTTAACCTGCAAATGTTCAAAAAGCCAGCATTCTTTACTCGTTCATCATTTCCGTCTTGGCAAGTATGATTACTTACTATGTCTGCAAATAACTCGACGAAGACAAACCATGTCAATTCGTCAAAACAGCGCTCCCTCACACTCCGATAAAATTATTATTCCTTCTTCGCCAGGAACCGTCAACTCTTTCCGGTCAGCTTGCCAAATATTCACCCCTGAATTTTGTGTTCTGTCACAATGAAGAGCCTGCGATATTTGATTATACTGGTAGCAGAAAGGTTTTTGATCCTGAATGATCTGAAAAAGAGGTGAAAGATGAAGCTGCTGACCCTTATGGACGATCAGGCGAGCGAGCATTTCGGTCTCTATCATGAGCATGGGCTCTCTTTCTATATCGAGACTGCCTCTTCCAAAATTCTTTTTGACTTTGGAGCCGGCAGCCACACGCTGGACAATGCCCGAACTCTGAATCTTCCTCTTGCCTCGATTGACTACGCGATCGGAAGCCACGGCCATTATGACCACGCCGGCGGATATCCCGCATTTGCTAAAGCGGGCCTGCGCGCCCCCCTTGTTACAGGCAGGGGATATTTTCGGGAGAAATACGCTGTCAGCGGAATCCGCATGACCTACCTGGGGAACAGCTTTGACCGATCCTTTCTGGAATCAAAGCAGATCGAACACATGGAATGCGACGGCCTTTTGCGATTAAATGATCAGTGCTGTGTCATGAACCGCTTTCATCGGATCTATGACTTTGAGACCATTCCCAAGCGCTTTGTCCTTCGATCATCTCCTTCCTCCGCCTCCTTTTCCTGTTCTTCTGCAGGTATGGACTGGGAGGAGGATGCTTTCCATGATGAAATCTGCCTGGTTCTTCGCGTTAAAAATGGTCTGGCTGTCATTGTCGGCTGCAGTCATCCCGGAATCCTCAATATTCTCAGCAGTGTCCAAAAGAAGTTTGACCTGCCAATCGTCGCGGTCGCAGGCGGGACGCACCTGATGGAGGCAAGTGATGACCGGATCCGAAAAACGCTTCAAATAATGCAGTCTATGGGAATCCAATCCATTGGTTTCAACCACTGCTCCGGCAATCGTATGTCAGAAATCATGAGAACGGAATTTCCGGATCTTCACGCCGCCCATCTGGCGGTTGGGGACGGACTTCTTATCTCGGAATCATGCAGACAGATGCTGCCGACATTTGATTGTCATGAATCATGAGCAAGAGGGATAGGGCTTGCTTAACAGGGGGACAAATGAAAGATATCAATCTGTCGGCTTTTTCCGATCTTGCCCAGGATTTTGTCGAGGCGACCTCTTCCCTTGTGCGCGGACGTACCATCAACATCATGGATACAGACGGCATCATTATTGCCTCAACGGAGCGCGACCGAATCGGCAGTTTTCACCAGGGAGCCATGGAGGCAATCGAAACGGGCCGGGCGATTCGGATCGCCAAAGCGGATCTGCCAAGATACAAGGGAGCGAAAGCGGGCTATAACATGCCCATTTTCCAAAACGGACAGGTCATCGGTGTTGTCGGAATCTATGGGCAGGAAGAAGAAGTTCAGGATGCCGCCAATCTTCTCAGAGTCTATGTCACCCAATGTTTCCGCCAACAGGCAATGACCCGAAGACAGATCATGGAAAGCGAACTCCGAAACCAGCTGCTGAATCTTTACCTGCTGGGGAACCCGGATAATCAGGAGTATGTCGAGCAGTTATCGGATGTCTTATCCTGCCATCTGCGTTTTCCTGTTACTGTCATTTTGCTGAAGGCTGCAGCGCTATCAGGAATTTCCGATATTTACAGGATTCTGCGCCAATATTTCGGAAATGATGATGCCTTCTGTCCCAATGATATCTACGGGGCCAGAGACAATCTCTTCATTCTGCTTCACTCTGCCACCGAACCCGGAACTTCGGATCATTTTCCGGATATTGCAAAGGGCCTCTGCCAATCCGGCAAGATCTGTCATATCGCCATCAGTGATCCCTGCGCCGATGCGGGCGAAATTGTAATGGGCTACAAGGAGGCAAAAACCCTCTTGTCCCTTCCGGGAAATGGTATTGACCGGCTCTCTGCTGCTGAAACCCGCAGCAAACTCTATATCAGCAAAATCCTGCAGCACGGCGGATCGCATTATATTCAGCAGCTCGATCGCCTTTTGCAGAGCAAAATTCCCAAACAGCAGGGGCAGGCCCTGCTGGAAAACGCCGGGGCTTACTTCCAACTGCATGGCTCTGTCAGTGCAGCTGCACGAGCCATGCACATACACAAAAACACCCTGCTTTACCGGCTGAATCGCTTATATGAAATTCTGGGCTTGAACGATGTTGCCCCATTTGAAAGAGAACTTTTTATCCGCATGCTGATTGCCTTTCGTGCGGAAGAAGGATAGTAACTTGCAGGATTAATAACCCTGCAGAAAGGGGAAGTCGTAAGGAGGTTTATTATGTTTTATCTTGTTGTTATTCTCGTTGCAGTCATACTGATGATTCTGGCGATCCAGAAATTCCATCTGCATCCTTTCATCGTCATGACTGTCATCTCCATTCTTGTCGGTCTCGTCTGTGGCCTTGGCACCGAGGATGTCATCAAGACCGTGAAGAGCGGTTTTGGCAGTATCATGGGAAATATCGGCATTGTTATCCTCTGCGGCACAATCATCGGAACCATCCTTGAGAAGACCGGAGCCGCCCTTACCATGGCCAATTCCATCCTGCATCTTGTCGGGAAAAAACGCAGTATTCTAACCATGGCCATCACCGGCTACATCACAGGTATCCCTGTCTTCTGCGATTCCGGTTTCGTCATCCTAAGCCCTATTATGAGAGCTCTGGCCGCTCAATCTGATATCTCTCTGGCTGTGATGGCAACCGCCTTATCCGGCGGTCTCTACGCGACCCACTGCCTGGTTCCACCGACTCCCGGCCCTATCGCTATGGCCGGCACCTTAAATGCCGATCTGGGACTGACCATTCTCGTCGGTCTGGTGGTCTCCATCCCTGCCACTCTGGTTGCCTATATTTACGCCCGCAGGGTATCAGGCAAGGTTCAGATCCCGGCCAACCCTGAGAATACCGTTGAAGAACTCATTGAGAAATACGGAAAGCTTCCCGGTGCCGCTCATAGCTTTGCCCCGATTCTTCTTCCGATTGTCCTCATCGCCTTAAAGTCGATCAGTGACTTCCCCAGCGCCCCCTTCGGATCAGGTGCCGTCAAGAATTTCTTCTCCTTCATCGGCAATCCGGTTGTCGCCCTGATCCTGGGTGTCTTCATTGCCATGACACTGATTCCCAGATCCGAATCTAAGAATACTCTCAAGTGGATCACGGAGGGCGTCACCAACTCGGCCGGTATTCTGGCGATTACCGGGGCCGGCGGCTCCTTCGGCGCTATCATCCAGAAGCTGCCCATTGCGGATGTTCTCAGCGCCAATCTGCTCGGACTGGGTGTCGGCGTCTTCCTTCCATTTATCATCGCCGCTCTCTTAAAGTGCGCGATGGGCGCATCTACCGTCGCGATGATCACAACCTCCGCCATGATGGTTCCCATGATGGACTCTCTGGGATTCACCTCTCCCATCGCCAGGGTTCTTGTGATTATGGCCATCGGCGCCGGTTCCATGACAGTATCGCATGCCAACGACTCTTACTTCTGGGTTGTCTCTCAGTTCTCCGATATGGACACCGAGCAGGCCTACCGCTGTCAGACCGGCATGACCGGTGTCATGGGAATCACGACCATTGTGATTGTCTTCCTGATGTCTCTGATTTTTGTTCATTAGAGAACCTATCGACCGTCCCATAAAAACAGCGCGCCACGTCTGCACCCCGTCCACTCGGATCTGAGTGGGCGGGGTGTTCTTTCGCCTCTTCCTGGCAATGCCGCTGAATCTTTGATCTCTGTATCACTTTCACGCCTGCTTATTTCAGCACAATCGCCTGAGACAGGTGTCTGGGGGAATCTGCGTCTATATCCTTTCGCAGCGAAATATAATAGCCCAGGAACTGTCCGATCAAGCCCATCAGGGCGGCTGCCTGAAGCTCGCTGTAAGCTTCAGGTGTCTTAAGCACGTAATCCAGTCCCCGCATCTGATCTGCATCAGGCCCCAGTCCGCAAGTCACCCCTCCGAAGGATCTCATCTGTTCCATCAAATCCTCATCTGTCTTCCGGGTCTTCTCATTCGACAGGAGCAGGAGAAAAGTATTCTCATCCACAAGACTCATAGGCCCATGTCGGTACTCCATAGAGTAATAGGCCTCGCTGTTGGCGATTCCCATCTCCTTCATCTTGTTCATGCACTCATTACTGATGCCATAATAGGCGCCCTGTCCCAGGGTCACAAACAGGTCTGCATCAGGATGCTCTCTCAGGATCTTCTCCGCCAATCCGTCGCACTCCTTTAAGAGTTTCTCTGCCTCTACCGGATAATCTCTCATCGCATTGATCATCTCCTCATGCCCCGAGACATGCATACTGAGAATCTCGGCCAAAAAAATCATTGACGTGAAGGATCTGGTCATAATCACGCTATCCTCTGCCGTCTCCGGTGCGAGAATATAATTTTCATTATAGTAACTGCTGTCTGCATCGCAGGTAATGGCCAGACTGCTGACTCCCGGGATCTCATGAACCCGATCCATGGCCTGTCTTACCTCCGTAGTACAGCTTTTTCTGGTAATTGGAAGAACCAACGTCTGATTCCCCTTGATATAATTCTCCGGAAAAAAGAGAAGTTCACTGCAGGGAACCGCAATCGCCGGCGTATGATTCAGCGCCCTCCACAGATAGGACGCGGTCTGTGCCAGATAGAAACTGGTTCCGCAGCCTGTAAAAATCAAGCTGTCATATGGTTCTGAAAAAACCTGATCTAAAGTCGTTTCAATCTGTGGCAGCGTCTCCAGGATTGCCTCAAAGGTCCGGGCTCCCACATCCGGATATTACCCTCTTCTCCGGCGCCTCTGCCAGGCCTTCCGCTGTCATCTCATGTACGTACCCGCGATAGCGCATATCGGACATATCGCTGAAATGTCCATTCTGGCTGAATCGATCAATATAGACGATCTCCTTTCTGCCAATGGATGCCAGATACTTTACGACCTCCCTGGCCCCCTCATAGAGTCCGTTATTGATTTTTCCTGCATTTTCAACATCGGAGTAATCACGATTCTCAATCAGGACAACCGGAATCCCGGCCTTGATGAGCTGACGGATATAACCCTTGGAAAAACTGATGGAGCTGATAATCACACCGTCAAATTGTCTGGAGATAATGCTGTTGACAAAATCCTCTGTATTGCGATTCTGACACAGAGAAATCATATAGCCCAGATCATAGGCCCTCTTATCCATCTCACTCAAAAGGAGCGAAAAATGCTCCGTCACAATCTGATCCGCAATAAAAACGATGTGGTTCAGGCTCTTCCCCTTGAGCGCTCTGGCCGCTGTGTTTGGCTTGTAACCCAGCTTCTCCACTGCCGCAAGCACACGCTTTCTCTTATCGGCATTGACATAACGATTATTGTTGAGTACATAGGAGACGATGGTCTCTGTCACACCGGCCTCCCTGGCGACATCTCTTCTTGTGATTTTTTTGAATCCCGCCTGTGTCATAAGCGCACATCGTCTCTTTCCTGGACTTTTCTTCTCTTTTTTCATGCCTTTGTCAGAATAATTTTTAGTAAAATCCATTCTGGCAAAACGGTTTTCCACTTGTTTTCACTTGTAAATAAACCAGATTTTTTCTAGCCCCTCTTATTCAGCAGATAGCCCGTCACGGATCCAACAGCTCCGCCTACGATATGGGCCATATTGGAGATATTATCCACAACCGTAATTCCCTGATAAACCTGCTGACCTATGTAGATGGCCGCTACAAGCAGAAAGGTCAGAGGGATCTCTCCCTCTCGAAAACCGGTGAAGGAGGCCAGCACAATGAAGGCGAAGACAATCCCACTGGCTCCGCAGAGAGCCACCCCTGGAAAGAACATATAATTGATGATCCCCGTCACAAAAGCGGTGATTACCATGATCTCAATCAAGGTCTTAGATCCGTACTTTTCCTCCAGCATGGGACCCAGAAGCAGGAGGTAACTGGCATTTCCAATAAAATGCTGCCAACCGCTGTGCCCGATCACATGGGTGAAGAAGCGGGGATAGGTCAGAGGATCCAGAAGAGACGAGTGGTAAGTCATAAAGAAAAGGCGTGTGCTGACTCCACCGGTCATCTGGCCCAGGACGACTGAGACAAGGCAGATCAGGCAGAATGTTAAAACGACAGGGGCATTATAGGATATTTTTAATTTTCTCATGGCTCTCCTTGTTCTCAATGATCTGATATTTTTTCGATGTTGCTATCATCTGTTTTCACTTTATGCTTTCCATACCGTTTCCAATGGTATTTTATCACAACTGTGACCCGTGCTGGACAGACGAAAACGCAGGTGCGATGGAAGAAGTCTCTCTTCCATCTAGTTAAAATATGTCAATATGTTATAATGGTCAATATAACTAATATTTTTGTTCTTATCAGGTTAAATGGGGGTAACTTTATGGATTATGACGCAAAATTATTAGAGCTCGATGATTTTTTTGGCAATTGGGCCGGGAATAAATCGGCATTTCCGGGCCAAGAATATGCAAAACTCACAAATTCCCTCTATCCCTATAAGGAGCTCTTTTCTCCGATCAAAGTCAACAAAACGGTTATTAAAAACAGAGTTGTCATGGGGCCAATGGGAAACCTCATGATGTGCGAAGAAACCGGCCGTCCGAATCAAAAAATGCTCGAGTACTTCTTTGCGAGGGCGAAAGGAGGGGTAGGTCTTCTTACAACCGGTCTGATTCCTGTAAGCCACGGAATTGATCCTACCGTAACTGAGGCGGGGGACAGAAGCATGTTCCCGAGAATCGACAAGTACAGAACGGTATTCGCCGGGTGGAGAGATCTGGCCCAGGGAGTTCACGCTTACGGCTCCAAAATGTTCGTCCAGATCACACCCGGGCTGGGAAGAGTCGGGCCTCCAACTTGCTTTATAACAAAGCATAAGCTTCCAAGATCCGCATCTTTGAATCCAAACTTCTACATTCCTGAGCTTCCATGTATGAGGCTTACGGATTTCAGCCTGCGAAAAATCGTGAACAACTGCGGGCAGGCGGCAGCCGACGCGAGAGAAATAGGCCTTGACGGCATATACCTCCATGGACACGAGGGATATCTGCTGGAACAGCTTACAAATCCGGCGTTTAACAGAAGGCTTCTGGGACGCTACGCGGATCCCGAGCAATTCGGGCTTGAAATCGTCAGAAAAATCCGGGACAGGGTCGGTTCCGACTATCCTATCATGTACCGCATTGACCTCTCCCTGGCCCTGAATGAAACCTATCGAGAAAAGATGGACACCGTCCCCTCTCTCAGGAAATTCAAGCATGGGCGCAGCATCCAGGCAACGCTGTCTTATATGAAGCATCTGGTTGAAGCCGGTGTTGATATGTTTGACGTTGACATCGGATGCTATGACAACTGGTGGCTCCCTCACCCCCCCGCCGGAATGCCTGCCGGCTGTTTCCTTGATATTTCAAGAATTGCCAGGGAGTACTTCGCGCAGAATAAGATTCTGTCAAATGCCGGAGAAAAAGTTCCTGTTGTTGCGGTCGGTAAGCTCGGCTATCCGGATCTTGCGGAAAAAGCCCTTCGGGACGGAGACTGCGACATGGTGATGCTGGCAAGACCTCTTCTCAGCGACGCAGACTGGTGTAAAAAGGCATACAGCGGAAAAGTGAACGAAATACGCCCCTGTATCGGATGCCAGGAAGGCTGCGTCAATGAATTCATTCTGGGAGGCCATCCTCAATGCGCCGTCAATCCAAGGACCGGCTTTGAAGACGTCCTCCCAGAAGAGCTTGCGCCGGCAAAAATCAAGAAGAATATCGCGGTCGCAGGCGCCGGTCCTGCCGGAATTATTTTTGCGTTGACCGCCGCGCAAAGAGGACATAAGGTGACTCTTTTCGAGAAGAGCGCGCAGGTGGGCGGCAAGTTAAATCCGGGAAGCGTACCGAAGATCAAGTTCGACCTGGCAAACTATGTTGATTATCTGAAGCATCAACTGAAGATGGCGGAAGAGAACTGTGATCTAACCCTGAAATTGAATACAAACGTTGATCCGGACCTTCTCAAAGCAGGAAATTACGACACCATCGTATGCGCCTACGGAACCCGTGAAATCGTCCCGCCTTTTGAGGGGTTTGATCAAGTCCACTGGGTCCTCGGCGTTGATCTCCTGGATAATCCCGCTCTCATGGGAGACGCTCAGAAGATCGTTGTCATCGGAGGAGGCGTAGTCGGATGTGAAACCGCTTACTGGCTGAAATACGAATATGGCAGAGACGTGACCGTCGTAGAAATGATGCCCGATTTCATGGAGGGCGTATGCACGGCGAACCGAGGACATCTGCTCCATTACCTTGAGAAGGGCGGGGTAAAGCTGATGAACTGTGCCAGAGTGATTTCTTTTGGAAAGAATCAGGTGCATATCCTCAAGAACAGCTCAGCTGCGGTTCCGAACCCCTACAATACCTGGCAGCCCCTGCTGCCTGATAATATTCCCAACCCCCTGGCTAAAAAACCCGGCAATTCCAGAAACCATATCACAGTGAATGCAGACCTGGTGGTTTTGGCACTGGGCGGAAAAGCGGATCAAGATCTGTACTTTGCCTGTCTTAAGGACCATCTCGCTCTCGAGATCCTCAATATCGGCGACAGCGAAAGAGCCGGCAGAGTGCTCGAGGCGGCAAGAGCCGCTTACAGAACAGGCATCCGCGTATAGATGAATCCCTTATGAAAGGATTGACAAAAGAAATGAAACACAAGCCAAAGATCTATGCTCTGACCGGAAAGGGCGGTGTCGGAAAGACCTCCGTTTCCGCCGCTCTCGTGAAGGTTCTGACCGAAAAATATCCCGACAAAAAGATTCTGGCAATCGACGCGGACCCGGCAATCGGCCTGGCAACTGCCCTGGGAATCCAGGCTTCTCTCACACTGAATGACATACGAAATGAAATTGTCGCGCACGTGGAAGATGGGAATTCCAAGGCGGCAATGGAACTGATTTCGGAGTCAAGATACAAAATCGCGGAGGCGATCGTAGAGACAGATTCATTTGCCTTTCTGGCCATCGGCAGGCCGGAGTCAGCAGGCTGTTACTGCAGAATCAACGCCTATCTGAAAGAGGTCATCACCATGGTCGCCGATCAGTTCGACTATGTCGTCATCGACGGGGAAGCCGGCATCGAACAAATCAACCGAAGAGTCATGGAGAAGGTCACCCACCTGCTTCTGGTAACCGACACCAGCAAAAAGGGGGTTGAAGTCATCAAAACCATAGCCCATGTCGCCTCCGGCATGGTCTCATACGACGAACTCGGCGTGATTGTAAATCGGGTGGAAGACATGTCAAGAGTCGATAAGCTCGGCCTGGCGGATCTGAAGCTCCTTGCCGCAATTGCGTCGGATCCCATGCTGGCTGAATATGATTTCGAGGGGAGAAGTCTCCTTGAACTTCCCGGTGATTCCGCCGCAGTCAGAGGAGCCGAAAGGGCATTAGAGAATCTTGGAGGCTGAATATGAAAGATCTGAAACATATGATTTTCTTCGAGAAAGTCCTCGAAAGCGCCCACAACGACCTGGTCAGACAGGCCCGGGAAAAAGACGGAAAAATTGCCATCGGCTATACCTGCTTCCATATCCCGGAGGCGATTCTGAATCTGCCCGGATGCTTCTCGGTTCGACTCCGCGCTCCTTTTATGGGATCCACCGACATTGCGACCTATTATCTGGCCAGCAGCTCATGTGAATTCTCCAGGGCGCTTCTGGAACGGGGCATTGAGGGAGGATACCGTTTCCTCGATGCCATTGCGGGCGTGGATATCTGCGAGTGCATGAACCGCTGTTACGAAAACATGGAGCTTCTCGGCTGCGTAGGGGAAGGAAACGACAAATTCTTCCTGTCCTATATTGACGTTCCCGGAAAAGACGAGGAGATTTCGGTCGATCACGTCACAGAGCAGCTGCAGAGGAAACTGCTGAAGCCCCTGCATGTAAACTACGGCATCGACATATCCGATCAGGCTCTGCGCAGAGCGGTCGAAGATCACAATGAAATCTGCGACCTGATCACGGAAATCGGCAACTTCAGAAAGCTGGATCCCGCGCCTATCACAGGAGCTGAATTTCACAAAATCTGTCTTGCCACTTATGTCTGTCCCCAGTATCTGATCAAAGACAAACTCAAGGAGACCCTGGAAGAAATCCGGACAAGAGCGGCAGATGAGAAGAAATTCAGGGCAAGGCTTGTAATTGTAGGCGGAGAGATCGACGACCCCGAAATGATTGAGCTCTGTGAGGAAAGCGGAGCGCTGATTGTGGCGGATCGTTTCTGCTATGGTTCCATTCCGGGGAGACAGAGAATCGAACTGAATGACAGAGAAGACGCACTCTCCCAGATTGTAAGGATCAATATCCGGCAGACCTCCTGCCCCAGGTATATTACGGACAATAAGATTCTCTACCGGCAGGAAGAGGCGAAACAGCTGGCCAAAGACTACCGCGCGGACGGCATTATCTATGAACAGATGAAGTTCTGTACCTACTGGTCCTATGAGAGAACCCTGCAGAGCCATGTGCTGGCTGAGGAGTACGGGATTCCCACTCTTTCCATTGACAGACCTTACCGGGCAGGGGCATCCGGTCAGCTCAAAACAAGAGTGCAGGCCTTTGTCGAAAGTCTGGAGATCAAACAGATCAAGGCGAGAGCCGCGAAGAGGGAGGCTCAACATGTTCAATAAGCGAAAAAGCAGGCTTCCTGCGCTGATGGAATACCTGAGAGGGGCAGCCGCAGACATCCCATATATGGTCAATGATATGAAGGCTGCCATACCCGTAATTACAAACTACATAAAAGAAAACAAAGAAACCCTGAAAACGCAGGCAGCAGAGGACGCAAGGCACTATCTCAAACCGAGATTTCGCCTTCATATTGAAGGAAAAGGCGACTACTATACGGAGGGCTACCGGTCATTTAATCAAAGAGAATGGAAAGGGGTCAAGGACACCGCCTATGATTTCAGACGATGGCTGAAACTCTACGGCTATATGCTTGCGACCTTAGGCTCTCACCCCTATGCCCTCATGAAGGCCTTCATCAGATACCCCTGGATGGCGAGCTATCTCACCGCCGCGAACATGATGGATCGGCACAAGCTCGGTCTCAGAGGCAGGCAGCTCAGATACACGGAAGAACAGTTCTTCGGTGTCATCCACAACTCCGTTGAAGTGATTCTCCACATCATTGAGCGGGACGCCAACCTGCACAGCCCCAACAACAGGAGAGCCGCAAGACTCAGAGATAAGACCGTCATGTTCGACGAAATGACTCCCTCCATTATCATGGCCGGATTTCCGGACCTTGACTGGATTGATGTCGCCATGTCTCCCGTCTGCCTTCCGGGAGAAGTGGATCAGTTTGCCAATATTTACTACGTAGACGCAGCCGAACGGCAGGGACTGGCAGCGGATGTATGTCCCCTCCCCTCCGCGGAAGTAGGATGTGCCATTGTTGATGATTATCCCCGTGTGGGATCCTCCTTTGTGACAAGCTCCATGCCCTGTGACGGCTCCATCGGCGCCGCTCTCTTCACCGGCAGATACTTCCGTGATCTTCCGCGATTCGCGCTCACGCCTCCGCAGCGTTTTAACGAGCCTGAGACACTTGCGTATGCGGTGAAGGACGTTCGCAACTGCATCCATTTCATCGAAAGTACCTATGGCGTCAAATGGAACTGGGATCGTTTCTGGGAAAAAGCCAAGGAATACAACCTCACAACGCAGTGCATGCTCGATAAATGGGATGTCAACTGCACGCCCTATCCCCAAGTGACAGGAAGCGCCCTCTCTCTCCAGCGAGAATATGAATTCCAGACCGCGGGATGTCTGGATCCCTATATGACCAGACAGGATCTTAAGGTCACGGATATGATGCTTCAGGGATACGAAGAAGATAAGCAGGCAGACAGACGCGATTACAAATACCGGGCCATCGTATGGTGCTGTCCCGCCCACTACTATACGCATTTTACGACCTGGGCCGAACAGGTATGGGGAATCAAAACCCTGGTCGATATGGAGAGTATGCTCAGCCACCACTTCTACCATATCGGCGAAAAGGACGCGGCTCTTGCGGATATTGCAATGGCCTATGAACGCATGATGATGCGATCTCACTCTAACGGAGGATACGCAAACGCTCTGGATGAGTGCTGGAAAATGTGTGAGAAATTCAACGCGAACATCGTCATTATGTATGATCACGTGTCCTGCAAGAACTTCGGCGGGCTTCACGGCCTCTTCGAAGATCAGGCCCGGGAAAGGGGGATCCATCTGATCTGGGTATCCCATGACCTTATGGATCCGCGTACGGTCTCAAGAAGGGCGATGAGAGATGCCGTCAACAAGTACATGGTCAATGTGTTCCGGGAAACGCCTCTGGATCCGACCTATGCTGACTATTCAGATGAACTCACCTGGTAAGAGAGCAGAAAGGACAAGGTGTCGATATGAAATATTTTGGAGGATGTGACGTAGGCTCGACCTACACAAAGACCGTGATTTTAGACGAGCAGGGCAAGATGGTCGCTTCAAATACCATCAAGAGCAAAATCAACAGCCGTGAAAGCGCCGAGCTGAGCTTAAAAAATGCTCTGAATGACGCCGGATTGAAAGAAATCTCAGACCTTTCATACCTGATCGGAACAGGCTACGGAAGAAACAAGGTCCCTCAGGCTCAGGAAAACATCAGTGAGATCAGCTGTCATGCCATGGGCGTCCATATTACGAATCCTGAGGTCGAGGCAATCATTGATATCGGCGGACAGGATGTCAAGGGAATTGCCGTAGACTCCGACGGAACAGTAAAAACCTTCGCGATGAATGACAAGTGCGCGGCCGGAACAGGCAGATTCTTTGAGTCTATGGCAAATGCCTTCGAAGTCTCGCTGGATGAGTTCTCGAAACTGAGTCTTACTGCCAAAAACGTGATTCCCATCACAGCACAGTGCACGGTATTTGCGGAATCCGAAGTCATTACCCTGGTGGGAGAAGGACAACCCAGAGATGAAATCGCGGCTGGAATCCAGCAGGCTGTCGCCAAGCGATGCTTTGTCATGGCGAAAAAGGCAGGCGCAAAGAATTCGATCACTCTCACCGGCGGCTGCGCCAAGAACGAGGGTCTGAAGCGCGCGATTGAGAAGGTTCTGCGGATCAAAGTCATCGACCTGAATATCGATCCTCAGTTGATGGGCGCTCTGGGCGCCGCTGAATATGCCCGCCAGAAAGGTCTGGACAAGGGACTTCTGTAAATCGGGAAATGTAACTTCCTGATGATTCTGCTGTCATGAATCATACGGCCGGCGGTTCCATTGCAGTTTCCCTGACGACAGATTCGAAGAACCTTCCCGACACATCAATGAGAAAGAAGACGAAATATGAAAGATATCATGCGCAAGTTTGAGATACTTCTGGCAATCCTCCTGCTTCTCACCGGAATTCTATTCATTGTGTACATCACCAACGCCGATTCAAAGCTGGTTGAATTCATATATGATAAGCTTTGGGAATTCCACCACAATAAGGTGGTTGAGGACAAGATTTAACTATGAATGTTTATGACAGCGTCATCAAAGAGACCCGTGAACTTCTCTCCTCCTATCGAGCCAGAGAGCTTCCCGTGAGCAAGGGGAAGCCCTGGCCTTTACTCAAAGAAAATGAATTCCTTCTGCAGAGAGATGTCGCCTACGAGCTCGGCATCCGAACCAGGCCCGGTGTCTGCTACAATGCCGTCACCAGCGACAGCAAACTTCTGGAGCAGGACCGTATTCTCCTCTACGGGAGAGATCTGCCCGAAATAAAGAATGACACGGTTTTCTCCAGAATTACCTTCCTTCATATCGATCCCATCGAGGACCCGAACAAGGCCTATCAAACCGTCAGGAGATTGGACTTCACAAGATTCAAGGTCATCCCGAAAGGGTATATGATTCTGTCTTCCAGCATGGAAAACCGTGAGAACATAAGGGTCAGTAAAAAGGCCCTCAAGAACGGACTGGACTTCACAACGATTGGAAACCTTTTTATTGATCATTACAAAAAAGCAGCTCGCGTGAATCGGGCTGAAATCATCTTTATCACAGAAGAATTGAATGCCATCGGACAGCTGGAGAAGGTGGCCCGCAAGGTCGAAGAAATCACAGATGCCTTCGACCACATCCTGAAAGGTGTTGTTTCCGACTGTGATCTCTGCCCACTTCATCCCATCTGTGATGAAGTGGAGGAGCTGAGACAACTGCACTTTCTGAATTGTCTGCCATGATTTTCCTACAACTTCCTGCATTCTCCCCTGCGGATTCCATTCTCATTGAAGGCGTCTACACGGACGAAATACTCTCTTCCCTGAATCAAGGCACCGACCCGATGCGTCCCCGCCTCAAAGCAGAGCAGGCTGTGGTAGAGCTTATCCTCGGAATTGCCGAAGAGAATATTGTAGCCTAAGGCATCCTCCTGCTCTTTAATCGCAACCGTCATGTCAATGTCAGAATCCCGGTGCGCTGTGAAGTCGGGCGTCGCAGGTATTTCTCCCTCTCCTCTTCCAAAAATACGGAGACCAGAGATGCAGGGAGCCTGATCGAAAGGCACCTGTATCTGACTGACGCGAACGTAGCGAAGTTGCAATCCCTCCTCCCGAATCAGAAGGTCATGGGGAAGATCCGTCTTCGCCCGGCTCTTATCCTCAATGCCAAACCAGTTCTCCCCATCCAGACTTCCCTCCATTTTCCACTGCGTGACATGGTCTGCCTCATCAATATAACGAGCCTGTGAGCCGGGGTGAATCTGACCCGGGCAGGGAATATTGATCTTATCATCCGCAAAGTTGATCTGAATGGCATACACCTGGTAAATGCTGCCCAGATCCACTTGCAGCCACTCAGATCGGTCTGCGCTTTTGGCCTGCCACCAGCTTCTAGCGTTCTCCTCACAAGCTAGCTCCGCTCCATGTCCCACGGTCGAGGATGAGGCCCTGGCCCTCTTTCCCAAGCTTAAAAGCATCCAGTCCGGGTCCCTCCAGGGATCTTCAGCAGCGGCTTCAAGAGACATGGGCCAGTCCCCATAGCGCTGATTGCTAAAGAGCTGTCCATTTGCATCAAAGCCAGCCGGCCAAATGCCGATTCTTCGCTCGAAGTCATGGTTGGCAGAGATGCGCATAGTTGCCGTGTGCCAGTAAGCTCCTTTTTTATCCTGCATAGTTGACCCATGTCCTGCCCCCGGCATAAAACCGCCCGGCCGATAGGAGTAGGGATTGTTCTCTGCCAGCCAGAAAGGCCCCAGAGGATGATCAGCGACATAGACTCCGTCCGAATAAGTATTGTACTGGGTTCCCGGCGCCGCATACTGCAGGTAGTACCTATCCTGATAACGATCCATCCAGGCGCCTTCAATGTAGGGCTTATCTGAGAGCATACCGCGAATCAACGGCTTGACTCCCTCCGGAATCTGATCCTCACAAACCGTACCATTTGCAATAAAGGCCTGATAGCGCCGCTCAATCTCTTCTTCTGAGGCTGGCAGCCTGCTGTTGTTCTCCCCCACCCGCTCATAGCCAATCGTCTCGGGATGTCCCTCAATCAGGGCGACCTTCTCTCCCATAGGCAGCATCGTCTTCGGGTCTAATTCCACGCCATAGATCGGAGTGATATTGGAGCAGCCCCAGTAGAAGTAAACTCTTCCATCCTCATCAACAAAAAGATTGGGATCCCAAAATGGGAAGCTCCCCTCCAGCTTCTCGTAGGGTCCTTCTAAGATGTTCTTCGTTCTCCAGCGGTCGCAATTCTTCTCCCGATTGGATGCACAGAAGTAGACATAGTCTCCCATAACCCTCACATCCGGCGCATAGTCATAGAGGGGGAGCTCCTTGGGCAGGGAGTGATAGTCCCAGTGGGCCAAATCCTCCGAGACAAGGACACCCAGGGACATGGAGGCGAAGATATAGTAGCGGCCACCAAATAAAATCATAGAAGGATCTGCTGCCTCCCGGCATATCTGAAGCAATCCTCGCTTGCGGGGGTCAGCATTGAACTGGTAGCGATAGTTGATATTTAAAGGATTACAGATATAGTGCATGGTCACCTCCATTCTTCCATTTGCTGAGCCACATTACACCTGACCGGGATCTTCTTTATGCAACTGCTCTGTGTAAAATTTTTCCTGCATCTGTGCCTTCTTCTGCTCGATTCTCTTCTGCACCTCAACCATCTGGCTCTTACCCAGCTTACAGCTGCGCATGGCGATAAGCGTACAGAGGAATCCCAGAATTGCCAGTCCATGGCGCAGGAACATGGAGATCCCCAGGACTCCTGGAGTCATCGGATCCGTTGGCTGCGGCATAGTGCTTGTATACCCGATCACGGCCACACAACCTGTTGCAATCGCTGCTGAAAAAGAAGATACCAGCTTATCTACAAGACTGTATGTACCGGTGACAACAGCCGGAATATACTTGCCGCTTCGATCCAGTTCAAAGTCAATAATATCTGCCATGAACGCAGCATTTGCCGTTGTAATCCCCATAGCAAAGCCATTCGTCAGGAAAGTCAGAATGACAACGAGACATTTAAAGATCATCTGTTGAGAAATTACCCGCGTCCCCACCGTCATATAGGTGGCAACGAAGAAGACGATCATTGCGATATTAGCCAGAATACAGGCCCGCGTCCAGGTAATGATAGACTCCTTATTGCCGTGCTTGCCGGCATAGTGCGCTCCATACATGGCAAAGAGGATGGAGGGAAGCATCCCGATCACGCCCAAGGTGGTTGCAAGTCCCATATCTCCAATCAGAATACCGTTAACCATGGTTCCCACAATAGAGGCAGAAGCTGCCTGCTGGGCGATCTTGTCGGAGGAGGCAGAGATGATGTAGCTCTGCAGAGGTTTGTTGTGTCCCAGAACATCCATCATATCCTTGAGTCTAAGTTTCTCTGTCTTTCCGATTCCCTTGAAGTTTTCCGGTTTATCATAGGCGGAGATGCCGATGCAGACCAGGGCAACCCCAACGAAGGAAACGGCAACGCAGAGCCAAGTAACCGTATTCAGAAAATTCTGATTGAACTTGCCTCCCATCGCCGGCAGAATTCTGGTATAAACCACAATATTCAAGGCCATGGGGGTGAGATAGTTGAGTACAGTCTGCCATACGCCAACCGTAGGGCGCTGCCTAGGGTCATTGGTCATCAGGGCGGGCAGGGTCTGCGCCGTCATATTGACAATCGTATAGCCAATGACATAGAGCATATAAAAAACCAGGAATATCGGTATCCCGTGCCCCTTGCCTGAGAAAAAATGAAAAAGACAGAGCAGTCCCGTACTCTGAATTGCCCAGCCGATCAGCATCAGGGGTCGGACTTTTCCAAACGGCGACTGAAAGCGATCATAGACGAAAGCCAACAGAGGATCTGTAATCGCATCAAAGATTCGTGTGAAGGTCAGAAGACCTCCGACCACCAGCGTTGCAATCCCATAACCGATACTGGCCGAATAACTCGATAATCCGATCAGAAAATAGACCGCCATACCGTTGAAGGCATTGAAGGCCACCAAAATGATCTGCCAGAGCTTGGCTCTTCTATACTGAACCCCATCCACCTGACTCTGTGATAACTTCTCCATTATCCTACCTCCCTTCTCTTCGTTCGCAAGTATATAGCCGGGTATTCTCTACAAAAACACCCCAACCTGAACTCCCCAATCTGACACTCACGCTATTTCCCAAAATATCTTTTTGTTCTCTTTCAGATACATGATATGATAGAAGTTCAAAGGGGCAAAGCTTTTCATTCGGGAAAAATGATACTGATTCCGGGACTTCCTGACATCCCCTAGCACAAAATACGAAAAAGATCACTGAGGATTCACTACAAATGGAAGATGCACGGATCACAGCCGCAGAGAAAAATCTGATTTTCCTGCACTCGGTCATTCCGGCCGCAGAGAAATTCTATCTCTGGTGCTTTGGCCGGGATGGAAGGTGCCTTGGCTCCTCCTGTCCCGCAGAGGTTCGCCCTCTCTTAGAGACTCTCTTTCGCAGCTTAGGCGGGCTTGATCAGGCAGTCGCCTACGCCGCTTTGGACAAGAGGATTCCCCTGCTGATCAGTTCCTCCCTTGACATGCAGTGGGCCGTCACCTGCGAGACAGAACGGGGATCCGATCTTCTCTTCGTTATGGGTCCCGTCTTCTACAGCAGTCCCCGCAAAGAACAGATTCAGACCGCCATGCGCAGTCCTGATCATGGCGTCCGCCAGCTGCGGCTGGAAAAAATGCTCCTCTCCCATCTCTCCAGCTTGCCTGTCCTTCCCTACGCTGTCTTCATCCGCTACGTTATCATGGTCCATAATATGCTGACCAAAGAACAGCTGGACATCTCAGTCTTCCGTCCGAAAGGAAGTAAATGCCAGGAGCCCTCTCCCAGTCATAACCACGACCGCAGCAAGATATACCTGGCAGAGCAGGCTCTGCTAAGAATGGTACGTGAAGGGGATATCAACTATGAGGGGTTTTTGATCCAGAGTCTTACCATGAGTTCCGGCGTTCCTCTGCCAGACGCCATACAGCAGACCAGGGCAAATATTATTATCTTTACCACCCTTGTCAGCCGTGCCGCCATGGAAGGAGGGCTTCACCCGGAGATCGCCTATCCTCTAGGTGACTCATACATCGCCGCCGCCCTCAGAAGCAGGGACTTCGGAGAACTCAGCGCTCTAGCTGCGACCATGTACCATGACTTCATTTGCCGGGTTCACCAGAACAAGACCAATCCTCATTACTCCACTGCCATCCAGAAATGCTGCGACTACATTGCTCTGAGCTTGGGCAAAGCCATCCGAATCTCTGACCTGGCCGCCCTGACCGGCTACAGCAATTACTATCTGACAGAGAAATTCAAGAAGGAGACCGGACTTCCCCTCTTCCTTTACATCCGCCGGGCCAGGATTGCGCGGGCCAAGCTTCTTCTTGAGACCAGTGATCTGAGCGTCAAGAGCATCTCAGAGCAGCTGGCTTTCCGCACGCCCAATTATTTCATCAAATGCTTTCGAAAAGAGGCAGGCACTACCCCTGCCCAGTACCGGAAACTGTATTCTGCAGGCAGTTCCATTCATGATAATCAGATGTTCGCGGAACAGATCTCTGATTATTCATGGCATTGACCATTGCTGAAGAATGCCATCACAGCCTGCGCGATTATGGCTCACAAGCAATCAAAGCCTGTGAACACAATGTTGTAATCCCCTTCCTGATCCCGTATAAATAAAGTTGACTCTTTTCTGCACCGAAGAGAAACTTCTCGCTTTTCCAATCAATCATTGCTCTATCGGTGCTGTACGGGCTGTCTTTGATCGTTTAGAGAGATGAATGGGAACCTTTCATTTCCAGGAGCGATTCAAATATGTCTTGACTGACCTCGGAAGTGAATTGGTGACCCGGAAACTTTAGGAGCCCGAGTCCATGGTATCCAGTCTTCCAGCATCTACTTCTGTGATCCTATGAGAAGTGGTCAAAAGGGTGTCCTCGAACAGGCGCACACCATACTTCGAGATGTCCTGCTAAAAGGAGCCCGCATTGAATATCTCACGCAGACAGACGTAAAACGCATCGTAAACCATATGAACTCAACACCTAGAGCGAGTCTTAATAATCGCACGCCTTACGATGTCGCTTTATCAATTGGCCATGATTTTCTGAGCGCCATATAGGAAATAAAAAAGTTTGCAAGCCAGCCGGCCGGTACAGCAAGCCAGACAAACGCAATGCCAAAACGCGGTGCAAAGATCAAAGCAACCGACAAGCGAACAGCAAGGTTTACCATATTTGCAACGAGAAACGGACGCATGATACCGAGTCCACGAATGACTCCGTCTGTTGCCATTTTGATACCCATGAAGATGAAAAAATAGCCGAGCCATCTCATATAATCACCGGATACCTGATATGCGAGGGCCGTTCCATCTTTCCCCAGGAATAGCGAAGAGATTTGCGTGTGCAGTGTTTCAATGATTATAAAGGCAAGGATTGCAAAACATATATCTAATACCAGTGCAGCGTGGTAACCCTTTTTGATCCGCCCGGTTTTCTTTGCTCCAAGATTCTGGGAAACATATGGCGAAACGGCATTACCAATGGATACAAACATCAGTGAAAAAACATTCTCTACCCTCATCGTCGCCGCATAACCTGCAAGTGCCTGTGTTCCGAAGGGATTCACAACTGCCTGTACTATCATCATACCGACTGACACTGTGGACTGCTGGAGAACCGACGGAACGGCAATTTGAAGCATTGAATGTAATTCCTGCCTGACAAACCAGTTAAAATGACCTTTATATTGCCGAATCCGATAAACGAAAAGCAAAAACGAAAATACTGCGGAAATTCCTTGCGCAATAAGGGTTGCAAGCGCTGCACCGAGCACGCCAAGACCAAGGCCGGCCACCATCCAAAGATCCATAAAAATATTTAAAACAGATGAGAATATCAGAAGGCCCAACGGAATTTTTGATTCTCCGATTGAAGTAAACATGGTTGAAAGTATGTTGTACATAAATAAAAAAGGGAATCCCACAAAATATACACGCAAATACAGCACTGCTTCATCCAGTATATCCGCAGGTGTTTCTAATAAGTTCATCATCAAATGAGAAAAACAAAAGCCAAAAGCACCCAGGATTATGCTTAGAAATAAAAAGCTAATCAATGATGTTGATACTATTGTTTTCATTTTGCTGTAATTTCTGGCGCCGAAATATCGACTCACAAGCACACCCGCACCCACACCGGCACCTAGTGCCACACAAATAAAAACATTCGTAAGTGCGGCACAAGCACCAACAGCCGCAAGTGCTGAGGATCCAACAAACTGACCGACTATGATTGAATCCGTCATATTATATACTTGCTGAAAGAAGCTGCCGAGAATCAAGGGCATTGCAAAAACAGTCAGTGCTTTCAGTGGTGTGTCTGTGATCAAATACTCGTCTTTTGACATTATTATGTCCTTCTAAAATCTACTCAAAAGCTCCTTCTTTTGTCTCGTAAATTGTCTTCCTGTCAACCGGATAGACAGCAGACAGCCCTTGGCACTATTATTCTTCACTTCATTCTTTTCATCTATGCCGTCTTTCTTAAATCGGCGGTTTCTTTCCCATATACTGAACCGCTATCCTGTTTTCCGGGTGAACATCAGTCAGATATAATATGATGAGGAATACCCATTCCAGAGGCTTCATCAAAATATAGACCAGGTCCGCAACCCAGCTCTTCCGGATCATTTTCGCAATTGGAAATCCATAGCGATCATAAAAAGCTCTTACCGCTTTATGAAAATGTGGCGTCTTCTCTTCCAACACCTGCTCGAAGGCATTTGCAACGCATAGCTGCCGGTTTACGATCACCGGATGCCCATGTCGAACGCCCATCCGGATCGGTTTCACAATCTTCTGATGACCACCTGCAGCTACCGTGCACAGGTAATGTTCATCGTGGAAGATATTCTGCGGCGCCTGCTTTGTGGAAAGTCTCCAGTCTGCAGTCTCCGTCCATGCCTTGATGACTGAATCCGGAGCCTGTCCGAACAGCATAAGAATTGCGATGAGGATTCCAAGAAGAGGCAGTACCAGAATCAGCCCCCATAATGGCCAGAATGATGCTTTCGACAATAAACCGTCCATTGTATTTAAAATTGGGTTCTGGTGAATTTTCCTCTTTTCCATGGGGAGCACTTCCCACTCACGGACCCTTGCAAGAATCGTTCTTGCACACATCAGCACCAGACTAGCAGGCCAGATCAGAAGCATAAAAGCCAGATCATCACCTTGTACTCCAATGACCTGAACCGAAAATACAATCAGTTCAACAATACCAAGATACATGGCAGAGATAGATATGACCGCCATCAGCGGCGGCATTTTTTTCATTGGCCTGAAACTCAGGTAGTAGTATCCGACAATCGCCAGAACAGCAATCAAGAAAATAATCGGCCAGGACCCAGTATATACCGGCGTATGCTTCTCCTCATTGGTAAGCTGAATCATCCAGTCCGACCCGGTCGCACCAATAAGTCTCACATATATATATTCTAGAAGCATTACATACCATAGAGCCACCTGATCAACCTGCCATGCACACGGGCTCTCTTTGTTCATAGCAGCCAGGATCAGGTACGTGACTTCCATTACAAGGATCAGAAAGGGATAAAAGATGCATGCACTTCCAACCAGCGAAAATAGGAAGACTAACACAATCTCATCTGCCCGGACTTTACCTAATACCATAATCACCAGAAAAATTATGCATCCGACAACTATTGAGCATAGAACACTAAAGCGAAATGGATGTTCTTTTATTAGGGACTTCAACATACGTTAATTCTCATCTTTCCATTATTTCATCAACGCTTGGCACTCCGATATCTCAAATAATGATCCCTTCAAGATGATCTGTAGGGTTACAATTGATGTGAGACCATAAGATATACAAAAAGCGGTTGAGCCTTTCAAATATTAATCACCACAAAAAACATCGAAAGGAGCTTCAACCGCCATGAATAATATAGCACACTCGAAACGGTATGATGCTGTATAAATAAAGTTGACATCTTATTCTCAAGGATTTCATTAT
>ERZ773197.296-NODE-296-length-41179-cov-4.632891_pt1 | contig 41179 bp, 39 predicted proteins | sample MGYA00580999_ERZ773197 | MGnify/ENA primary metagenome ERZ773197 (study PRJEB29015, sample SAMEA2738166) | human oral metagenome | biome: human oral; feature: human-associated habitat; material: saliva | place: China | collected 2185 ...
CGGCGAGACTGGTTCGGCACCTTGGGGGGAGGCGAAACGATTCATGATTCCAGCCGACCCATCGTTCTGTGGTGTGGATAGTTGGATTGATGACGGTGAGACCGTCTGGCCAGTCAGCAGCAAGTTTGGCCACGGTGCCGCCGCAAGCGTATTCAGTAACATCCTCCCCTTGGCAATCAAGCGTGGTGCTACTGGGGTTCTTGGTGAACTTGTTGCAGCTAGTAAGGATGCTGGTGTGACGGCGGAAACGCTTCTGAACAAGACTGGATCGAAGGACGTTCTATACCACTACGGAATGCGAATGGTTCTTAATGTGGATATCAGAGACCCCGTTTCGATCTTTGTGGCTGTCAAGAACGGCCGCCATCATCAACGTCTGATCGACGTGACAGAAGCCATCAGGAAACATCCAATGGCGTCCGACCAGATCAAGTCGGCCTTGCCAAACAGCATCACGTCGTTTTTCTGTCGTGCGCTTGCGGCCAACATGGAAGCGTGTCCAGAAACCAAAGAACAGTTTATGGACATTCTGTGCGATAAGTCATACATTCAGGCTAACCTAGCAGTTGACAAGTGGCTTTCTGGTGTGATAGACTTCTGTTTCACTAAGTCTGGTGAATCGTCCCTTCGCATCATTGGGAACAAGTCAGCAATTTCGGATATTACATGCAAACAGGGGATGGTGAACTACCGCCTCTATCAAAAGGATGAACGCGATGCAATCGAGCAAACGGCGCCCAATGATCCGCCTGTCAAAGATGACCCAAGGGCAGTTTGATAAGCTGATGGAAGCTTGGAAGACTTGTGGATGTTATCGCATCCTTGAGAAAGTGGACGGCGATTCCGTCCGCTTTGGTCGGGACTACGACGGAAAACTGTTCTTTGAGAATAGCAAGTCTGGTCCCGTCTATGAGTTCGGCGGCTTCTCGGATTATTGCCGTCGTACTGGTGGAAGCTACATCGAGCGCGCCAAGCACTATGATGACATGATGGAGCTTGTTCTGAAACACAAAGTGATGAACTGGGTTCCGAATGGTACACGTGTGTTTGCCGAAGCGCTCTACCGCCCCATGGCGGAATACGACGATGATCGGATCATCCGTTGGCACAAGACGGATTACAAGTCAGACTGGCTGACCCCGAAGCTGACCCTTTGCGTCTTCAGGGTGGATCAAGATTTGGACCTTTGCAATCCGTTCCTTATGGATCATATGGTCACCAATACGGACGGAAAGGAAATCGATATTCTTGACGCGATGGCCTTTATGGATCAGCCAAGGAAGTTTGATCCGTCTGGCGATCTGGAAGCGGACAAGCAACGGTTTGCAGATCATATCATGGCTTCGCCGCAGTGGTTTGAGACAAACGCTACCGTAGGCGGCCCCGTTGAATCTTGGGTTCTGCAGATTGGTCAGATGGTGGTGAACATGGACCTGATTCCAGTATGAGAACGTTTATCATCGCCGACACCCATTTCGGACATAGGAATATCTGCCAGTATTCTGGTAGACCGTGGTCGGATTGGGTGAAAATGGATGCCGAACTTATCCGACGGTGGAATGAAGCCGTCGGTCCAGATGATATTGTCTATCATCTGGGTGATGTGGCCATGGGACCAGAACCAGAATCATATCTGGGGCATCTGAACGGTCGGTTACATATGGTTGTTGGGAACCACGATCATCGGATCAAGAAACATCCAAGATGGGAAACGGTCTCAAATAGAGTGGTTCTCGATGTTGACGGTGTTGCGCTTCATATGAGGCATCATCCATGGCAACCGACCATGGATGATGGTCTGTTTGTCCATGGGCATTGCCACGGAACCATGGGCAGAACCCATCCGATGGGCGACAAACGTCTTCAACATGATGTGGGCGTTGACTGCTGGTCGGATGTGCCAGAATGGGCCTTCAGACCAATAGAAGTTCGGGCACTGGCCAAGTTCCTTCAAACCTGAATACATACTAATGTTTCTTCATCTCAAACATTCCTTGTTTCCGTCTGGAATCGCATTCCGCACAGTTCAAAACACGTTAAATCGTTTATTTCCTCACAATGGTTTTGGTTCGAAGACGAAGCGGGAATGATTGAGGCTGTCTTAACAAAAGGCAAAAAGAAGGCCCCTTGGGATTACTCCCTCGGGGCCTTTGTCGTTTCTGGTTAGTGTTTCACAACCATAAACTTGCCAGTGATTTTCTTACCAATATCGGCTTCATTGAACCGCAGAGAACCGTTCGGGTGGAGGTACACTTCACCTTCCAACGGATCGCCTGGGTCTTGGGTTTCGGTACGTTTCTTCTTCGCTGGCACGTCATCTAGAAGAATCTCGAAATCCGAAGACCAGTAAGAATCCGTCAGCTTGAAGTGCCTTCCGAACACACCATTCTGTTTCACGGCATCACCGACTTGCGCGACGCACGCCGAACCGTTCTGGAAGATGTTGACTGCTGGACCAAGCGTCGGTTCAACCCCAGACAAATCAAACGGCCGTTCCAACCACATACCCACATAATGGACGTTGGCATTGTCTTGATATGAAGCGTATTTCTCAAAACCAGAACCAAAGTCATATGAAACCGAAATCGTGTTGCCTTTCTTTTGGAAAAGAACGTGTTTCGGAATTTTGTCAATGTAGTAGTTGCTTTGGTTGTTATTGACTGTGTTGCTCTGGCCAAAATACACAGAAGAATCAAACGTCTGGAACATCATCTTCTTCGAATTACCAGAATTCAGACTGAATACCCTGTAATCCAGATATTGACTATGGTGTATCACTGGTGATGTGGTAATACCAAACATAACGTGTGGCCTCGCCAGCGCATTACCACCGATGATTTCTCTCGAAAACGTTTCTGGAAGGTCTTGGAAGAGAACCCACCAGTCACCAATTAGTTTCTTCCTTGAAACGATGCCGCCCTGTTTATGAGTAGAACCAAATTTGATGTTCGCGCCTTCGTATACGTTGCCGTACGTCTTGAATGGGCTTTGCGGAACCGTGAAGTTGCCCCGATAACGTATGGAGGCGGTCAGGCGCACGTCAGCAACATAACCATCTATCAGTTTACGTTCCTTGTGTATCGTAACCGCATCAGCAATTAGGTTCACAGACGGGTCAAGCGTGAATGGGAGTGCAGAAGTGCCAGCATTCAGCATAGGGCCGCAAAGAGCAACGTAATATTGCGACTTGATCTGCAGTTGGACACCATCTTCCCATGAAGCAATCCGATACCACCCATCGCCAACTGCCTCGATTGAAGAGTATTGCGGGCGATCAGTCGAACCAGCGCCCACAAGTTGGAACGTCGCTTTGCCAATGACGATGTTCTGATAAGAAGGTGATGTGGATTTAGCATACACGCTCAACGTTCTACCACTGTAGTTTGAAATACTGTCAATGGTTGGCCTATCACCATGACCGAACAGTTCGGAGACATGAAGATTCGGGTAGTTCGGCACTGGTGAGGCAAGTGTGCTCTTCTTGAAATTATCATTATTAGACCACAGAGACGTTTTTTGGACAGAAGAACCAATGGAATAGTTTCTAATGTTTGCGTAGATGCCATCGGTTGAGACCGCCGCTTGCGCAACACCATTAAGATACAACGAAAGATTCTGTTTGGAAAGCGTCGCGGCGACGTGAACCCATTGACGCAACGGAACCGCCTGACCGACATTACCCCAAGTTTGGTTGCTTTTGGTTTCGGAGAGATACAGTTGACCGTTTCGATTAACTCCGAAAGAAAACGTATTTGGTTCGACACCAAAGCCCATCAATACGGTTTCCTGATGGTTATTAAGATAGACCCAACCTTCAAATGTATATTCTTTATTTGTAATCCAATCGTCGCTTGAATTGTCCTTGTCATAAGACAGGTCGAGGGATGGGGCATAAACTTTCTTCGACGTGCCGTCAGGCCACACCATCGAAACATTCGACAATTGAAGATTTGGTGTGTCCGTTAGACGAACTCCACCAGTCTTTGCGTGGTTATTACTCTCTGTCCCTTCATATAGTGTGAACAGCATTCGCACAGAATCAAACGAAAAGTCGCCATCTGTAACAACAGCGCCACCCTTCAGAGACAAGTCTGGCAATTGTGTCACATCCCAATCTTGCTCAATGTTTGCGTTACTAAGAACACCCACATCACGCGACGCATCGACCTTTGTAACAACAGATGGTGTGGTTTGTTCCACAACTTCGGTCGGACGAAGATAGATTGTGTCATTCAGATACACCTTGCTGGAGTTGTCCTTGAAGTATCCGTCAAAGCACGTGAAAACGTACCTATCGCCCACAGAGAACGAAGTGGTTGCGGCAGTGCCGTTGACAAACCGATTCTGAACACCGTGAATCAGTGGCTGATAGTTGTCGTGGCAACGTTTGCTGGACTGCAGGTTCTTCACCCATTTATTACCATCCCACCCGTAAAAGTCGGCGATCGACAGTTTAAACCGTCTGTCTGGCTTGATGCTTTGCACAATGCAAGGAGTGCTAAAGTTGGGCGTTCCGCCTGAAGCAGAGTAATTCAAAGCGACAAAAGTCGCATTTCTGCCTATCTTGCATTGTAGGTTGTTTGACCCGCCAGTGTCCGAGTTGTTGGTGGTGGCTATGGTATAGCCAACCTTGATACTAAAGATTGCATATGAATTATAATCTCTGTAGGCTGGTATTGTGGTGGAATAATCAGAAGAAGTAGAGTTGGACCCTGGTATGCCGCCACAGATTTCAATGATTTCGTGGTTATCACCAATGTCTGGATCAAACGATTCTCTGTAATAAATCCGAATACCATAAACACCAGTGGGTTTGTACGACGGTGTCGCATTTTCACCAAACGACAAAATGGCGATGCTCCAAGTACCATTGACGTAAAGATTGGCGGGTGTGGTTTCGGCTGAAGTAAAATATTGTGTGGCGAAATACCACTTATCTGTATACTTCGAACACGCGTGCATGCTTGCACTGTTCGGTTTGTTACGGAGGAATTGAAACGCCTGTTTCAGTTGGCTGTTTGTAATTCCAGTGGTGTTGGCTGAAATCTGATCGTACCAGCAACCAGCGCTGCTGTTATAATCATCTACCGCCAGCATCAGAAGTTGGGCATTGCCGTTGGCGGCGTCCCTATGTGGATTCACAAGAAGACGTTGAACGAACCTCCAACGGCTGTTTGTCCCGCCTTCATCACTATCACTAAACATCGGATAGTTGATGATCGCATTGACCCACGTAGAACCACCGTCTTTTGTCCAGTGCAACCCGAGACCATGCCAGATCGCATAAACCGTACCAAAGTTGTCTGTTGCCAAAGCATAAACTTTAGACTGGCAACCAGGGGGTGCTGAAATATGCGATAGTGTTTTGGTGTCAGTATTCCAGTCAATGTGAAGCTTCCAAAGGCCAGTCGCAGCACATGCAACCCAGATGTTCATGTCTTTATCAACACAAACGTCTTTCAGTTGGGTTACTGGTAGCGCTGGTGCTGAATCAATATCAAACGGAATTACAAGGCCCCTGCCCCAATCTACAATGGAAATGCCTTTCCCATCTGCGAGGATGAATTTTTCGTCTTCGATGAACGGAATTGCATGGCCTTGAACGCTCGGTGCGCCATCGACATAACCGAAAAAGTGCGTTCGATCTTTCCTGAATTGGTTGTTTGAATCAAGTGCTTGCTGATATGTCCCTCTAGTATAATGGAAAGTCGGCAGCAGTGGGAAGGCCGCTGTGGGTGAATCGAAATATTCAGCCAGAATGTATTCACTTTCGGTCAGAGTTTGGCCAGTCTTTGTGATTGTTGCAACAAACTTTGATGGGCGTGAAGCACAAACTGGCGCCCAAAGACCAGCAGCATACATCCGCCCAGTCCCGACTGGAAGTTTGGTTGGGTCAAAGAGGAACGTATCGTGCTGCGGGGCGGAACCGAACACGTTTCCGATACCTGTATTATTGCTCCCAAGCGGCTTTACGAAACGCCTTTGGTTGATGCCGTTATACGTGGAACCGTGAATGATGGTGTTAAGGTAGTCACCCTCGAATTGCTTATATTGGTTTGGCGCAGACAGAGGGAAATATTCCAGTTTGATATTGGTTTGATATTTCTCAACGCCGTTTTTCGTGAAATTATTAAGCGTGTTTGATGGCGCGTAGAAACGCTTCACCGAAGAAAGTTTATTGACCCATCCAGTATCAGACAAATCTTGGGTGATTTGCCATGGATAGAACTGAAGCTCTGGGTTGTTTGAAATGAATGTTTTTTGGTTGGTTGTAATGTCCTTCAGATACAGATCGCGGACATATTCGGAAACTTCATTGCTGCCGTCATCGATGAGAATGATCCGATAATAGATGTTCAGGTATTCGGTGTTGCGCTGAATACATGGCGGCTCAAGGTTGATCGCGGAATAATCGGGGTTGGTTCTGGAAAGACCAATGGCACGGATAGTTCTATCCGTTGCCCCTGGTTGAAACAGACGATACAGCTCAACGTATGCTGGGCTTTTATCCGTTTTCTGGTAAAACACCATGGATTCCCGACCCTGCGGGAGCGTACCTTCGAGATAACGAATTGATTGGTCATAGTGCTTAGAGTTAGAACGCCCCATCAGCGGGTATGTGTCGTTGTCTGGTTCATAAATGACAATGCTATACGGCGTGTCCGTTGTGGCCAGACGAATATAACCGTCTTCAAACAGGAAGTTGGACCGCACTTCTTCGCGAAGCACGTTACCTGCTTCATCAGTAAAAATAAACCGTGCTTCGCCTTTGTATTTCATTTCAGTGCCTCTTTTATCCACCGATGCTGATAGAATACAAATCAACGTATTCAGTTTTCCACATCGGCTTGTAGATTGAACTAAAGCGGTTATTCCATTCTTCTTGATAACCCAGCGTCAAAATACTTAGTTCTTCTGTTTGAAGATCGGCACCAACAAGACCGACTGACGGGACGTTTCTGTATTCCTCTTGGAATTGCAGATTCGTTACTAGCTGTTCAACCAGCTCTGGTGTGAAGCTAATGTTTTCAGAACCGCCGAGACCGAAACGAACGTTGTCCGCCAGATTTACCCATGGGTCATTCTGTTCAAAATGTGCTTGGAACGGGATTTTATACATCTCCCTGTCCACCATACCACGAACTGGGTCTTTAATATCTCTTGAGAAGAACTCGACTTCAATCAGGAACTGATTTTCTTTCTTTGACACGCAGTGAATCGGAACCGCCAGAGAAACACGCGTCTTATCAAACGCATGGAAGATGACGTGTGGGTCGCGAGCAGCAAACCGACGATCACGCCAGAAAAACGTATCCAGTTTCGTATTCCCGTCTGATGTTTCAAGGATGACGTTGATGCGCTTAATGTCGGCCGTGTCGAAATCGAATCTGAAATCAACCACAAACGTTCCACGCCGCACTTCTTCACCGTTGATGTTGATATCCGTGGTCGGAATGAACTTGGCATACTTCCCATCGCGCGGCATGTCTGTGACCACCATTTCACGATAGGAACTCATCTCATAGAACGATTCCGCAGTGAACGTTTCCGTCTGGTTGCCAGCCTTCACCAGTTCCTTATCAACAAGCATTTGATCCCACAGAAGTAGTGGTGTCGTTCTGGTGCTTTGTTGTGTTTGAATGTGATTGTTTGTTTCCCCAAAGAATGCTGGTGCTTGTGGCCCATGAACTTCTTCACGAGGGGTTGACCAGATGTTCACGTCGTACCACTTCTGGAACTTTGTACCTTTGTCAATCCAGAAACGGAACGTGCGGTCTACCTTGATCGTGCCGATGGCAACCGTCATCGAGATTTGATTCTTTGGCGTCAGCCAAGTAATGGATGAAGTGTCGCCATCCACTTGTTCCCATTCGAACGTGTGTCCCTTCATTTCCCCCTTGATGATTGGGGTGAAAGTGGCGGTGGTCAAGCACAGCGAGACGATATTTTCTGGCATGATGGCATCGATGAGGCGAGAAACAATCTCGAACTCCACCATGTCAACCCGTTCTTCGTTGTTCGAACCACGGATGACCTTCAGACTACCACCGACCCCACCTTCGGTGCCGTATCCAACGAAGATATTGCCACCAGAACCAGTAACGTTACTGTTCCTTGGAATACCCAAGAACCGTTCGTGGTCAACCCTGTAAAGGTACGGTTGCTGGTCTGGTTGCTTATTCTGTTCTGAATTCAGGTAGTAATCGGCTACGTTTCCGTTCTTCGTTTGTTCTCGATCGGAAGATACTTCCACCGAACCGATATCGCCGAACAGGGATGTTACCGAAAAGCTTTCCAGCGAGATGGAACCGACTGGCCCACCGTCTTCGTTCGTCGGGACGGGCGGGGTGATTTCATCCGCAGCAACCACTTCCACCGTTGACGGGTATTCCGAATGAAAAACGTTCCCGTCTTCGTCGTATGATGTGCCGTCTGGGAACACCACGCGGCCAGTTACGGCGTCCTTCTGTACCACCTTCATCACAACCAGTCCGACATAATCCGTCGGGGCGGTATAGATGATCTTCGGCAGTTGGAGTTGAATCTCCCCGTGGTCTACGGTGATGGTGTAATTGCCGTCTGGTTTCCAACCAGTCAGGGTGAACTCATACACGCCACCAGATGTTATGTCTTCTTCGGGCACGACAAAGCCGACCGCATCAGGAACGCTACTGGTTCTGCGGTCGGCTACTAAGTCAACATCGAGTTTGATTGGTTCGAAAACACCGTTAAGCGAAGACATTGTTACTCCCACTTGCTACCTGATCGCCACAAGAAATTGGGTCGCCAACACGCCCCACCTGCTTGCCATTTACGTAGACGGTGGAAGAACCAGAAGCCAGCACGCCCGTATGACAGTGCTTCGTACAGTGTACCGCCCACTTATCGCCCTGCCGATGAACTGGCATCATGTTTGCGAACACGTTTGGACTGGCTTCTAGGTTCGGCCGTGGTGGGAAACCACCATGACCAGTTGACATATCCCCTAGTCTGGTAACTGCTGCTGTCATGGTGGTTATTCTCCGTTTAGTTGTAGACGATGCCCATTGCACGATCCCTGAATCCAGTGAAATACTGTCTTAGGTTCGGCGTGGACTTTTTCTCTCTACGGTTGTGGTTTGCGTTGAAGCTAATGTGAATGACTGGATTGCGTCCGTGGTATTCCAGAATCATTTGATCATACGCTGGAAGGATTTTCGAGATTTCTTCAATCCGATGCACGTATTGATCTGCTGGTAGCCGTGGAAACTGGATATCAACTGCTTGGCCTTTGATGTGCTGGCTGCGGCCATTCCCAGACGGTTTCCTGAATGCAGAAGTGATGATGAAGTTATTCCCGTATCTGGCCCGCAATGGTTCCATCACGTTCTTGGCCAGTCGAGAAAGATTCTCAAACACTTCGCACTTCGTCAGGCCCGCTTGGGCTTGCAAGGATACCTTCGTCAGAACTGGACTGGTGGTCAGGTCGGCAACACGATAGTTCGTCGAAAGGAAATCGCTTCCCATCGTATCATCGCCATGGCAACGCACTTCCTTCTGGTCTGTCACCTTGGAAGGTTCCAGCTTAGCAATCTCATTGTTCGGTTTGGTGGTCGAAGACACCATTTGACCATTGGCACCGCGTTTCGGACGCTCTACCAGCGGGGCAATCGAACCATCGTTGTATGCTTCGTTGATCGCATCTTCTTCTTCCAGCGGGGCAACTGTCGGTACGTTTTCGTCATCGTCGTAGGTGGCCACTTCGATCTTTCCGACCGCCACATCAGCCACGGTAACGTTTTGCGGATACCATGAGCAGTTCATCATGACGTTCCGCGCACCTTCGTGAAGGTTCCCGTTGGACCCCAGATGAAGGTCGCCGTTGGACACGATTTCCGCCTTGCCTTCAGCACCAATGTACAGGTTGGACCCCGTCTTGATGGTCATGTCACCGTCGGATTGAAGCGTCAGTGCGCCCTTGGAATGGATGTTGGCATCACCCATCACAGTTACGTTACAGCTACCGCCAACATAGACGTTCTGGTCCCTGACAGTTACCGAATAGTGGTCCTTGACTGACTTGAATACTACTGAACCGTCTGGGTGAAACTCTACGAAACTACCTTTCCTATGGTAAATGTGAATCCGTTCGGCCTCTGGGGTATCGTCAAACTCTTGAACATGCCCCGATTCCGTCTGCCAGACGTGATTCAGTGGGTATTGGGCGTTATATGCCGACTTGGGTTCGGACCAGCTACCACCGTTGGCGGTGCCAACACCACGAATCAGGGTCCGTTCCTTGGCTGCCAGAATCGTTTGTTCTTTCCGCTCGCCGCGCGCCAGACGGGACACGTCTGCTTCGTTCAGCCAGTTCTTCCTTGGATACAGACCAAACGGATCAGAGAAACCGCTCTTCGTGTTCTCTGGGATCGTTCTTGGGACCGCAACACCCGCACTGCTGATCGTACCGCCTTTCTTCTTGGCTGCTTCTAGTTCTTCTCTTGTCAGAACCGATTCGCCTTCAGCAAGGTTAAGAAGAGAAGAAGTCTCATCATCCAACCGTTTCTGTTCCAGCCGACGTTCTTCTTCCGTGGCGTCAAGGTTCTTGATCGATTCGGCCCGTGCTTGCTGGACTGCTTGGATGATATCCGCGTCGGTCATTTCAGCAAGGTTCTTGCCGTCAAGTGCCTTGTGGACTTGTTCCGTTTCCCCGTAGACCGAAGCACTGAACACCACTTCCTGAACCGCTGGTGAACGGTCGGTTAGGTCGATACCTTCCGCCCGAAGGAAGTTAAGTGCTGGTGTGTATTTGGTCTGGGAAGCGTATGCCCGCTGATTGTCTTGGAACTCTAGTGGTGACTTGGCGGCAACTTCCTTCCACTTGGAATCGAATGCTTCAGAAGACGGGGTAAGACCCCTGAAATCGTCTGGGTAGTATTGGTCAACAAAGCCCTTGACTGGAGCAGAAGCAACCCTGTTCGATACGGGCACGCCGTCCTTGGAATACGATTCCAGACCAAAGGAACCGTACGAAGCACCCTTCACCCCATCGGATTCTGTAATGGTGTCTGACGGCCCAAGGGAACGGGTGGTGATGGTTCCGACTGGTTTTTGAGAAACGTTCTCGATGGCCGTTTCTCTGGTGCCTTCATCGACCTGACGCAGGATGTTATCATCGGCTGTACCAAATGGGTTCTCTGCTACAGATGACGTGCTTTCTTGAGAACCGTTCTCGCTGGTGCCTTGCTGGGCCTCGTCTTCGTATTCAACGGCTTCCTTCACACCAGCATAGACCCCAGATACAGTGCCCTGATATGGGTCTTTCAGCGTCTGTTCCTTGCTTTCGGGGATGCCAGCGATGGTGCCAATCATGACGGGTTCTTGCCAGCTACCCTCATCACGGAAGAACACCATCACAAGTGTTCCTTCTACTGGTCCAGTAGGACTATGGCCGATACCAGACACCGAAGCGCTGGTGATCGGCTGAAGCGGGATGGCCCATGGCAAATCCTTCGTGGGCAGCAGTGCGGTGTTCTCTGTATGGATACCGACCACACGCACCTTACACCGACCAATCTTCAGCGGGTCTGCCCGCGATTCCACTACACCAGTATAGAAACGATTCTCAAACATATTATCAATCCCTTGTGCTGTCTTTTACCGCCTCCACCGACATATGAAAATCCTGCGGCTTAAAAAGGTAGTGGATGGCCGTTACCAGATATTTACCGCTCAACACATTATCGCGCGCTTCCTGTTTGTCCTCTTTGGTGATTGCCCTTGACTGCTGGAAATCGAGTTTAATCACATCACCTGCTGAATACGTCCGTTGGCCATGGGCAAGGAACCGCACCTTCAGGCCTTGCATCTGACGCATCCCCGATAGTTTTGGCTGAATTGAACCAAAGGTGTATTGGCGCGTCTGGGTGTGGACGTTCCGCGTTTCTGGTCTGTAGATCGTTTCACTTCCAAATACATCACGACGTTCCTTCAGACCGACACCAAAAGCGTTCTTGTCAAACGTCACCAGTTTGTTATCTTGTAACGTATGTTTGGAATCGTCTGCTTCGTAACGGGTCTTCTGGATTTTCTTCCTGATCAAATCGTCTGTCCAAAGCGTTGTATTACTCTCGCGGGATGCGGAGAGCACGTCGCCTTGGCTGATGACTTCATATTCTCTGATGTTTGAAACGTCCTTCCCGACCGTTTGATTGGTGACTGGTGAGTAATGGTATTCGGCCTTCACAGAATCCTGAATGGCCGTCTCAACGGCACGGAAATTGAAACCGTTAAGCGTCTCCCAGAACAGGAAATAACTACCAGACGTATTTGCAGAAGTTGACCTACCAGCATACCAGTTGATCGCTTCAAAGGGCGACCACGACGGCATGACAAACTTGAAGTTGCCAACGGTGGGTTCTACTTTGAATGCTTTCTCGGAACCAATGTAAGATTTGAAAATCTTCTGCACCGATTCACCATTGGTACCTTGGATGGCCGAATAGCAGCGGGTGTTTTCGTTCAGGATTTGTTCGAACGAAACGAACTTCAACTTGTATACTTCGGAAGACATATTGGCCTTCCGACGATCGGTGACGGCATAACAGAAGAAATCGTGAATGCTAATATCACCAGCAACCACCAGTTCAACAGTCAAACGTTCGCCACCAGAAAGGGACAGCTTGTTGACCGCCCCCCGACCATCGGCAACCACGGCTTCACCAGTCAGAACGTTCGAGAAAATGTCTTCGTAAATGGACAGTTCTTGAACAAGACCAGTGAAATCGTATTCGTCGCCCGTTTTGGTGGTCAGGCGAACCGCACGGAATGTCTCGCTGAAAGGGAGTTTACTTTCTGTTGCCACGATAGCCTCTCAACTTGTCTTCGGCGTCCTTAAGAAACGCTTGCATAAACTCTGGCCTGATGGCACGGATGATCCGTTTCGCATCATTGGCCTCTTCCTCAACCGCATATGGTGTTGTGGTGTGCTTCTGTGTCCGCCGATCTTGAGGGTTCGAATCCACAGTGCCGAATGGTTTGCGTTTCAAGAACCAGTCTTCTGCCGTGGTGGTGTCTTCGGCAACAATGGAACCATACGGATTATCGTACTTTTCCTTTACGTATGAATCGAGCACAGCGGCTGGCATAATCCAGTCGGTGGGGTCAACAATGTCATTCACAATGTACAGCGTCCAGAACAGTTCCGAATCACCGTAAAGCTTGTGGGCCACCACATCAGCCCGTTCTTCGGCATGAAGCGCATAGGTGGTCAGGAACTGCGGATTGTCCTTGAGAGAATCCAGAAGGCGCAGCTTGATGAAAACGTTTCTCGCCTGCTGCCATTCGGTGCCAAACTGATAGTCAATGACGTTTAGTTTCTGGAATAGATTCATCGTGCCACCCCATCAGGGTTAGATTCGGTTTTGAAACGTTGACGGTGCAGGAATTCCGCTTCGGTGAACTGAAGTGTTACATCGTAACCCATGGGTGCCCCAGAACCAACCGTGCCGACCCACTGACCACCACCAGCATAGTTCACAATCATATTGGTCAGGGCACATGTGGACGTGCGGTACAGATACGGATTCTCTTCCGAACCACGCATGAAGGTAATGTCAAACATCGCGGGGAACAGATAGAAGTTACCCGCCGTCGATTGATCAAGTTCGGGATACATGTACAACTTCATCTTTTCCAATAGAAGCCGCAGTTGCTTCGCTTCTTTCTCTGACCGCGGGATTAGTTTCCACTGGAAGTTGAACGAGCGGTTGTTCACGCCATCGAACAGGAATTCATTCCGTGGGTTGCTGGCACGTTTCGTCAGAACCTTAAGTGCCGTCTGTGCACCATCGGCTCCGAGTTTCGACAATAGGTTGCTGATTCCCTGCCCAGCACCGATCGTCACAAGCTTCATGAAGTTATTGGTGGCTGATTCGGTGTCGGTTGCAAGGCCATCTCCCAGAGCGAGCGTTGCGGCGATCATCCCGCCCTCGCTTCTTGACCACGATGTGCTATGATCCGTCACCAGTGAATCGGGCATCGGCAGCGCAATTAGTTCGGCCAGCTTCTTCAGTGTTGGGGTGTTCAGGGCACCGTTCCTAATCTGACCAGCAGACGTGCCCAGACCAGACACGAAGCGCGGCTTCACGCCTTCTTCAAACCCGACTTCCGTCTTGGAATCGCCCCGCACCTTCTTCCGTGAACCGTCCGTATCGAGAAGGAATACGTCAAACTTGACCCAATATGCGTTACTCTCGCTACCCAAATCATCGGGGAACCAGATCGCATTGCCGTTCGTCAGTTGCTTCGCAGAATTATTACCATTCTTGATTTCCTGCGGGCGCTGTGAATACGTCTTAGAATCCTTCTGTCCCGCAGTCTGTGTATTAACGGAATCTGGACGTGTGGTCTTTGGTGTGGGGAATTGCCGACCACCGTCTTGTTTCCTAAGTTGCTCTCTTGCTTTTTCGGTATCCATTCTCACCACGCCTTTTCGTTTTTGAAAATCTCTTTCTCTGTAATGATGCGGAAGTGCCACCCACGATCAAGACAGTATTCCTCGGCCGCCTTCCATTTGGCCTGGTTCTTCGTATATGTCAACACTTCATTGATGAAGGTCTTTTCCCGCTTCCCTTTGGTCTTCTTTGGTTCCTGCGTCTGGGAATGCGGCTTTACTTCGATCATCACCCGCACCTTGCCTTTTGGTGTCATCATGGTAACCATGAAGTCGGGGAAGTACCTATGGTATTTCTGATCTGCTTCCCAGAAGTACGGCACAACCAGTTCTTCACTGCCCCATGACAGAATGCTTGGGTGCTGGTCGAAGAAGACCATCAAACGTTTCTCCCAAGACGAACGGAAGATGATATTGGACGTATCACCCTCATACTTTTCTGGGTTCTTGAGTTGATATCGTCCCTGATGTAGATTCTTCATAGACATTCTGAAGTGTTAAATAATAGTATTTACTGTCACTACGGTACGGCGATGATTAATACGTTTAAGGCAATCCTTGGGAAATACGGTGTCTCGAAGCCGACACTTTACAAGGTAGAAATCACCAAAGCACCAGCGCTGCTTCTAAATCGTTCTGGTGTCTCGGAACTAATGAAAGACCTGTCATTCTTTGCGGAAAGTGCGGAAATGTCTGGTACACAGATTCTGACCCAAGAACTGCGGGTATACAATATGCCACAGAAGTTCGCCTACCAGAAGGCACACGACGAACTGAATGTGACGTTCCGTCTCGATGGTGCGCTGAACATCCGTCGTTTCTTTGACGAATGGGTGAATTGCATCTATGATCCGACCACGGGTGACATACACTACAAGGCGGACTACGAAGGTACGATGCAAATAGTCCAGATGCGCGAAGATGGTTCCGTTGCATATGGGGTGGAATATCAAAACGTGTTCCCGATTACAGTTGGCCAGCTTTCATACGGGTTTGATGCCCAAGGGACGTTCAATAAACAGCAAGTTACGTTTTCGTTCCGCACCCAGAAGCCGATGGTGGAAAGCGACCTAAACCGTTTCCGTGGTCAATCGATCCAGCCCGACACGTCGAGTAGAAACCTTCGGCAAGTCAATACCAATAGTTCAACCGTCCTAGTCAACAATAACCAGTGAGATTATCATGATTCCAAAATTCGATCATCCGTCCTATAATCTGACCCTCCCATCTGGCGAGAAGATCAAGTATCGCCCATTCACCACTAAGGAAATGAAGAACGTGCTTCTTGTTTCAGAAGGTGGTGGCGGTGATGTTGGAGCAGTGAAGGCCATGGTGGAACTGGTGGACGTTTGCACCTTTGGGAAACTTGATTGGATGAAGCGTCCTTTCGTTGATTTTGAAGTCGCTTTTGTTCACATCCGTGCACGTTCGGTCGGTGATGTGGTTGAAATGGGTTGGCGGTGCAACTGTGCTGGTTGTGAAACACGCAACCGCGTAAGTGCCGACATTACGAAGACTACTTGGGAACCGTTCCCAGATACGACGGTGAAGCTTTCCGACGATTATGCCATCGTCTTTGAACATCCAACGGTCCAAGACGTGCTTGATACCATGGACGGCGAACTTGATAGTTCGCACATGCTAGCGCGAAAGACGCGGATGATCGTATCTGGGGATGAAGTCAGCACGGAATTTACGGAAGACGAACTGTCGGACTTCTACGATTCACTTCCCCCGAAACAAAAGAACATCATCGATGGATTCTTCCAGAAGCAACCAGTTGCGAAGCTTGTTGTCCCCACTAAGTGTTCTGGATGCGGGAACGAATCGGAAATTGTCCTCATGGGCGCCCTGAATTTTTTCAGGTAATCCTCGACCACGGGCAGTTAGGCGAATACTACACTATTAACTTCAAGCTAATGCAGCATCATGGGTATTCGTTGGCCGAGATTGAAAACCTACTGCCGTTTGAACGTGAGATTTACATTGCCATGCTAGCAAGGCATATTGAAGAAGAAAGGAAACGTCATGCCAAACAACGTTAAAGGTAAACTGAAGGAAGTGTTGGAAGACGTTAAGGGCGTCACAGAAGAAGTGGTTGAGGAAATCACCGCACCCATCCTCGACCCATTCCGCATCTACAAAAGTTTCTTTGATCGCAGGAACATTGTCAACGCGATTCTACCGAAACCAGCGGCCGCGCTGGTCAATGGTGCTTGGAACTACTTTGAAAACGGGAAGAAAGCAAAGAACGCCGTTCCAGCAGAGAAGCCACCCAAGAACGTTTCTCGTGACATTTCAGAACCGTACATCGCCGATGGGGAAGACGATTCCCTAGATGCTGATGATCTGGTCGAAGCGATTGAGGAAGGTTTCGACCACACCGACGAACTTCTAGAGAGGATCATCCAGAAACTCGATGGGACAACCGACGTCGTTCTTGAGAACGATTCCCAAGAACTGCCCGATGTTGTTCTGGAAACGTCTGAAGAAGATCAAGCGGTTCTGGCAGAATTGGTTGAACTGAATGGGGAAATCATTGACCGTCTGGACGAAATTGCGGCCAATACACGCAGGGACGAACTGAAGGAACGGGAAGCAGAACTTGAGAAGCGTTCACCAATCATTCTTCCCCCGACGGTCAACATCGACCCACCAAAAGAAACGAAACAGGATGAAAACTCCCTGATCGGAAAGGCCATAGAAAAGCTTGCTGGCGGGGCGCTTTTGGGTAGGGGGGTCAAAGGTGCCATGGGTGCTTCTAAAGCTGCTTTCGCCGCTGGTAAAGGTGCGGTTGCTGCTGAAGCTTCGGTTGCCAAGGGCATCGTCGGTGCTTCCAAAGGCGGTATTGCTAAGGCGCTTGGGAAGATTGCAGGAAAGGCGGCTTTACCCCTAACGCTCGCCACCAGTGCCATGGACGTGTATGCCACAAGCCAACGGGCCGACATTTCCCAAGATGAAAAGACCGTCGAATACTCGAAGGTTGGCGGCCAGACGGTCGGTGCTTTGGGCGGTGCGAAACTGGGTGCCATGCTCGGTGCCCCACTGGGTCCGATCGGGGCGGCCGTCGGTGGCATTCTCGGTGGCATCGGTGGTTACTTCTTTGGCGACAAGGCGGGCGAAGTTGTCGGTGGTCTGATCAATGCAATCTCCCCAGATTCAGACAAAGACATTCAGAAGCTAGCCCCACAACCACAGAAAGACCTATCCATTGAGGAAATCGTTCCGAAGACGGAGAAGGCAGCCGAAAACGTGCTTTCAAGTGACAATGTTCGGGAACTGATCGCACCCGAAATCGTGGTGACACCAACCGAAACACGCATTCGCTACATGGAAGGCATTATCGAAGAACTGGAACGCGGTAATGTGGAGAAAGCCGAAGCAATGAAGCAAACCATCATCGCGGCAATCCCAGCCCCTCAGCCAGCCAATAACGTTTCTCAACCACAGCAGCCAGTAAATACTAGAATCGGCGTTCCGTCAGTAAGAAATCAAGACGGGACAATCCAACGTATCCTTGATCGAAACGTTTCTACTATTTTCAGGTGACAATATGCCCCTTTACACGTTTGTATGTGATGTCTGTGGTTCGACCAAAGACGTATTTCAGAAAATCGCCAATCGTACGGACCACGTGAAGACGGAATGTGCTTCATGTGGTTCTGAAACCGACCACACTTTCAATATCAGCGCCCCAATGATGGTTTCTGGTGTAAACGCTGGACACAAGATCAGCGGCGATCTGAAGAACCGTTTCGACCAGATGCGAAAACACTACCCACAAATGAAGAGCACCTACTAACATGATAGAATCAACAAGAGACTTCCTCAAATACATTTGGGGAGACGTGCGCCGTCTGGTCTTGCTGGGAATCATTCTCATCATTATCACTGAACTTGATAACCGTTTTCAGTTCAGTTCCAGATACGCCTTCCTGACGGCAACCATCACATCAACCAGTATCGTCATGGTTGTTGCTGGTTTCACACACCTGATTCGTCGGATTCTGTTCCCGTCGATCTATATGGGCGAAGTGGCCCGTGCCGCACTTCAGAACCCAATCGGCGCCGCTGTTGTCTATCTCGGTATTTGCATCGTCACTGCTACCTTCGTGGTGATGAACATCATTCTTCTGTCTTAAGGTGAAGCCGTCATGAGAAAGATTCTTATGGCGGCTTTCCTGTTTCTAGGAACGGGAAACTGCCTTGCTGGATGGCAGAAGGACGGGGAACCACCAGAACGTTTCTTCAAGTATCTGCCCCTTCTGGTGGTGGCTTTGGAGGACGTTTGGCCAGATATCAGAGCACCTGCTACGGTTGCTGGTTTGATCGAGCAAGAAACGTGCCCGACACCAACTCATGTGAAGTGTTGGAACCCGCATGCCGAACTTAAGACGAAGCACGAGCACGGAATCGGTCTGGGCCAGTTCACCATCACCAGCAGATTCAACGCTTTCCAAGAGGCCGCCCCGCTTCATGAGAAACTGAAGGGCTGGCGTCCAGAAGACTACTACGATCCAGAGAAACAGTTGTTTGCTCTGGCGGTGAAGCTACGACAGAACTTCATGACGTTCATAGTCCCAGACGATGAAGAACGGTTCGCGTTCGCACTGGCCGCATATAATGGTGGCGTCGGCGGGATTCTGAAAGACCAGCGACTGTGTGCTAAGACAGAAGGTTGCGACCCGATGAAGTGGTGGGGCAATACCGAGAACACGTCCCTGAAGACAAAGAACCCATTCAACGGGTTCAAGAAGTCGGCTTTCCAAATCAACAGGGAATATCCCTATAATATTATGAAACTTCGCAGACACAAGTATGAACCGTTCATCAATCAGTTCTTTCTTGGGTCTGATTGAAACTTACACGGAGAACCAAATATGCTAAAACGATTCATTGCTGTTTCTACTATCGTTCTGCTGACCGCCTGTGCTTCAAAGTCCCCACTTGAGCGAGCTGCTGCCGACATGACAGCAGTCAACAATGCTCTTGAAGCAAAGGTTGCCAAGCTACAACGCGAAAACAAAACGTTCCAACGGACCATTGAAGAACAGGCCAAGCGGATCAAAACGCTTAGTGCCGAACGCGATCGTCTTGAGGATGAACTGGACAAACGGAAATGAAATCCATTATCAATGTCGGTTGGCTGATCGCTTCCAACTGGATCAGGGCAAACCGTCTTTGGCTGGTCATTGGCGCCTTCGTGGCGTCTGTGTGTGGCACGGCATACATTGTGAACCAATACAAGGAAGGCCAAGCGGCACGACGGGAACTGAAGGCCGAACGGCTGTATCTGGAAGAATATAAACGTCAGCAAGACGCGTATAACCAGAAACTGAAGGAACTTACGGAAGCAGCCCTGAAACGTCAACAGGAACTTGCAGCCATCAACACCGCAAATGAGAAACGGTATCATGAAGCAAACAAACGTGCGGAAGCTATCCGTCGCAAGTATGATCGCCTTGTCGCTGATGGTTTCCGCCTGCGCGACCCAAAGGCCCCAGCTACCAATGAAGGAACCAGAAGCGCCCAAGGTAGTTCTTCCACAACCCCCAACGGCAGTAACAGAAGCACCAGTGGCGGAGAACTTTCTAGAGAGGCTACTCAATTTCTTCTCAACTTCGCAAACGACGCAGACCGAGTAGTAGAGCAGCTTAAGGCGGCACAAGAATACGCCAAGCAGCTACACGGCCTTTGCTCGAAGCCATAATAAAAGCCCCCTTGGATTCGTCCTTGGGGGCTTTGTCGTTTCTGGGGTTCGGTCGAGGAAGTCTTACTCAAAACACGAATTTTGACCCCTTGTTTTATAGTGGTTTTAGAAGCACTTTTGCAAGTTTTTGGTGTCGGTAAGGGGTGGACACCATCGGATACGGTCTAAATCGATTTTGTTCTAAAACCACTTGATTTCCAGTGTCAAATTTTGGACAAAATAAAAGCCCCAAGGGCGCAAACCCAAGGGGCTTTCAGAAGAACTAGCACAGCCAGAAGACCGTGCTAGTGGTTCATCAGATGATGTTCTTCACTTCGGCGATACGATAGTAATCGTTCTCGCGCACTTGACCAGTTACGAACGGGTTGTTAACAACGCCGTAGCGGGCCTTAACGCCAAGGATTGGCTGGAAGGACATGGTGTCCGTCGTTTTCATCAGTTGCATTGCAACGTACGGAGCGTAGATCAGACCAGCATCCCACGAAGAAGCGCCTTTGTAGCCAAGGCAGTAGAAGTTCTGGTCGGCATACGGGTCAACGTGAACGCGGATGTTACCAATGTTACCAACATAGGTGTTAACCGTCCAGTCGCTGTTCACCGAAACATCCAGATTGCTGGTGGACAGGATGTTAGCCATCGACAGAGCGGAAGCAACGTCAGCGGAGCAGATCAGCACATTGGCTTTGCCGCGACGGGTGTCTTTGGCGATACCGTTGGCGTCACGCTCGATGGCGAAATGCAGACCTTTGAAACGTTCTGCGCTCCAACGGCCATCAGCGTCGGCTTGCAGATCGAACACGCCGATTTGTTGGGTGTCAACGGCAGCACCGAAGCGGGCTTGTGCGTAGATGGTACGCAGAACTTCGCGGTTCACTTCGCTGATGTATTCGTTCGACAGGATGTTAATCAGTTCCTGTTCGGCGTTCAGACCATGCACGGCTTGCAGGTCTTGCATCAGTTCCAGCGAGAACGAAGCTTTCAGAGCACGGGTCTTGGCTTCGACGTTGATCTTCTCAACTTTCAGGCCCATTTGAGCGGCGATATCGCCTTCACCTTGGGCAACTGCCATGCCAGTACCAGCTTGAGCAACGAAGTTCAGAGGAACATCGGTACCAGCAGCGGTAGCATTGTGCAGCAGGGTAACGTTCGTGCCGCTGATGCTTTGCACTTTCTGACCGCGGGGCATACCAGCACCAACCACCAGCATACCAACAGCCAGACCAGCAGCGCTTTGAACCGTCACGGCGGCGGAACCGTTCGTCACAGTGGCCTTCACGGTGCGGCTATACACACCACCCAGCGTATGGGAACCAGAGCCACCAAAGGCGGTATTGGCTTCACCGAACAGGGCTTCGGCACCACTCTGGTTCGTGTACAGGCTACGCAGAGCGAAAAGCAGTTGCGACGGCTGGGTCATCGGTTGCACGCCCATCACGTCGAAGGCGATCAGCGAAGGAACAGCACGGCGGGCCATACCAGCAAGCACACCTTCCCACTTAGCAACGCCACCAGTCAGGTTAGTTGGCGTGCTTTCGTCAAGGGCGCCAGCGCGGGTTTGGTTTTCAAGCAGGGTGGCCACAACGTGTTTCTTGTAGTTCGTGGCGATCGGGGCAAACTGCTCGCTTTCCAGCATGGGTGCCCATTTTTGAATCAGAGATTCATTGATTTGCGTATCCAGTTTCATTTGGAATTCCTTTGATATCAGAGAAATTTTGGATGGTTGGCAAACGTTGAAGTGGTGTTGCCAACCGTTCGTAATTACTTAGGGATTTTTAAATCAGTAGCCGCGCGACATGGACCGCATAGAAGCCATCAGACGTGCAACCGCATCATCTTGTTTCGGCGCTTCCTGCACTGATTCGTCGATCGCCTTCACTTCTTCGCGTTTCTTGCCGAAGAAGCTTTCTTTTACTATTTTAGCCGTCTTTTCGAACTTGTCGGCGCGCTCTTCGGCGTGGCTTTCCATCAGTTCAAAGAACTTGGCTTTGTCCAGTTCGGTCATGCCTTCGGACAGATGCAGACGGGTCAGTTCTTTCTTGGCTTCTGACAGTTCCTCGGCAATACGTTCGGCAGCCAGCTTGCTTTCGGACAGCTTGGCGGCCAGCGCGTCATTGTCGGCTTGCAGCGATTCAGCCAGTTTGTATTCGCTTTCAGAAACGTTGATGTTGTGCTTTTTGAACAGGTCCGACAGGTCAGCCATGAAGCTTTCCATAATGTCGTGCTTCAGCTTGTGCTCGATGGCTGGCGCGTTCGCCTCGGTCCATTCGTTCACGACGGAAGTCAGATACTTGTCAGCCTGATCCATCATTTGTTCTTTGGCTTCGGCAAGCTTGGCATCATAGGCGTCTTCCAGAAGAGCAACTTCTTCAGCAACCCGATGCTTCACTTGAGCGTCAACAGCCGTTTTGAACAGGATGGCGATTTTCTCTTGGGCTTCTTCCGACAGTTCAGGAACAAGCGCCACGATTTCAGATTCCTCAACACCTTCCAGAAGCTTCTTGGCGGTGGCGTCAGAATCGATCTTGCGACCAACTTGCTTGCCATAGACGTAAAGCTTAGCAAAGCCGCCATTGTCTTTCACATAGTCAATGGCTTGACGGGCGGTGCGGAAGGTTTCAACAGTCTTATCACCTTCTTTCACTTCCCAGCCAGCGGCGACGGCTTCATCAACTTCTTTGTCTTCGGCTTCGACTTCTTTCGCTTCAGCGTCTTTATCGTCTGCTTCAGTTTCTTTTTCGTCTTTGTCCTTGGCGTCTTCCTGTTCGGCGTCTTTTTCTTGCTCATCTTCGAGCAGCGCCAGCAGTTCCGCCATACGGGCTTCTTCAGTCATAATCGACCCCATAAAAGTTTCGTTAAAATTACTTAGTGGCCCGAAAGAACGTTCAAAGCCTTGGCGAACGATTCCACCATGGCAGCTTCGTACGCTTTGGTGCCTTTGTATCTTTGTTCAGCCCTGAAAGCCTTACGCTGGATCAGGAACTGTTTGAATTCTTCGTACAGCGCATCGTTCTTTGTCATCACGTCCATGACGTTTTCATAGACGGCAGAAACGATTGCCTTTGGTGCCGACGGGTTCATGACCGCATCCACAGTATGCAGACGGAAGTCTTCGCAAACTTCGGAAATGCCGTCTTTACGTGTCTTGACCGTACCAGAACCACGGGTTGAAACGCCGATGGTAACTCCGCCTTCCAGCATGGCCTGAATGATCTGCCCGCACGGCGTGCCGAGCACGCGGGCCTTCCCGATGTAATCGTGACCTTCCTTGACCATTTTGGTAATCAAGATGGCGGCACGGTCGGGGTTGATTTCGCTGTGTTGCGGGTGTGACAGTTCACCGACCGCGCGCCCAGTCTTAACATACGCTTCATTGAAGGCAGTCACTTCGCGGTCAAGGATCGCTTCCTTGTAAATCCGACGGTTTTTGTTCACCGCCTCTGATTGGGCGAACACGCCTTCAATGTACCAGTGCTGACCGTCCTTGCTGGATTCAGTCAGCTGTTCAGCTTCGATGATCAGCATTTTACCTTCCGTAAAGTGATTTGATCCGTACCTTGGAACGACGCATTGTCCGTTCGGCCTTTACCTTTCTGGCGGCCTTCCCGACTTTCCACGCCTTCCTTGCGGCTTTCCTGCGGGCACGTTTTTCTTGTTGGGTCATCCGTACGAACTTGACTTTATTGCCAGAACGAACAACCTTGAAACCTTTGCGCTTGACAGCAACCTTCCGAACGATCTTGCCTTTTCGAACGACGCGTTTAAACGCGATTTCAGAAACGTTCGCTTCGACTTCCTCGAACACCAGTTCAAAGAAGCCGACTTTCTCTTCTGCTAGGGTATTCAACCGTTTGAAAAGTGCTTCTTTTGATGGTAGGAAATCGTTCATGGCGTCGGTAGGCGATTGTAGCTGCTGTTGATATCTTTCACTGACAGCACTTCGATATCCGATGAACTGAAAAGGTCCATTTGGATCAGTTCACGACGGGCCTTTTCTGCTTCCTTCTGGGTTCTGAATGGACCAGCGACCATCTGTTCACCGTCTTCATACCACACACCGAAATCGGTTGGGCGGGCTGCTTCGTCAAGAATCGTTTGGGCGTATTCATGACGCAGCTCTTCCAGTTTTGAAGTCATACGCTCTTGGAGCGCGGCGAGGATATCTGATTCGTTTAGGTAATCCATGAATACATCCCATTAAATTGCATACTTTTATTTATATGCGATTGGTGCCAAAGGCACCAATCACATATGCGAACGATTGTCAATTAGAAGTTGAAGCCAGTCATGCCAGACGTTTTCGCACCACCAGCGCCGACAGGCCGATCTGGAATGCCGTCATTGTTTCTGTCAATGAACGTTTTCTCTGGTGTTTCATCATCCGTAGATGATACATCGCTTTCGCCTTCTTTGTCAATCTGTGCTTGCATGTCTCGCTGCTCTTCATTGGTGAGCATCAGAACGTTAGTTTTCACCCACTGCTGACTGAAATACTTACCGACGAACATATCAACCTGTTGCAGCAGCCCCAGACGGGTTTGCCATACTTCATTGTCCATCAGTTCGCGCCAGTAACTGTTTGTCTCCCAGACAAAGATCAGGCGATTCTTAATGTCTTCGAAGTCTTCGATGTCCATGATGTTCTTTGTCAGCACCTGAACCTTCAGAAGCTGGGTAAAAACATCGGTGAATCGGACACGAAAACCATCGATCATCTGGGCAAATTTGACTTCTTCGCGGGTGATTTCGGCACTGCGTCCAGCAGAGAACGTTGCATCCGAGTTGGTGCGGCTGGCTGGGACACCCAAAGACTTCTGAAGCTTGTTCTTGAAGTAGAGAATGTCATCCATTTCACCCAGACCTTGCGACCCAGGCAGAGTTGAGACTTCCGTACCACGGGAACCTTCGCGGCGGGGCAGCCAGAAGTCCTCCAGCATGGAAAGATTGTTCTTCTGGTCCTTAATCTCACCAGTAGTCGAATCGTAGGACAGTTTGTTCCTGAAACGATTCATAGTGTCGTGAAGGAACTGCTCCGCTTTCGTCTTCGGTAGGTTGCCAACGTCCACGTAGAAGACACGACGTTCTGGCGCGCGAACAAGACGGTTGATGACGGAAGCGTCTTCCAGTGCCCGAAGCTGGTTTGCTGGCTTGATTGCTTTGTCCAGCGGGGAAACGGCCAGCGTGGTGCCATCGGCCTTCTCTTTGAAGTAGCCGCAGTTGGCATATGCCACCGCGTCAACATGCACCTTCACCAGATTCTGGCCACCAACAGAAGCACCCAAGAATCCGTTTTCTGCAACGTCTGCGGTGTATTGGAAATACTGGTCCTTGATCTGCTTGACTTTCACACCATTCTGGGTGATGGTTTCCGTTTCTATAACCCGTTTGATGGCGCGTGGATCGATGAATCGTACCGCCTTGATCCCGTCGGCTGGCCGTTTCGGATCAACGATGGCATGGAAATAAACCTTCCCGTCCACATAGAAACGACGGAACAAACGCTGACCTTCACGGACAAAATCCAACTTGTGAAGGATAACATCCATTTCTTCACCAAGACGTTTTGTAACCGACTTTGGCAGTTTCAGGTCATCAGGCACTTCAAGCTTCACTGGTGGCTTGATGAAGTCACACACCACTGCTTGATAAACGATCTCATCTACCATGGACGAAATGTCGTATTGAGTGTCCAGTTCGCGGTATTTGTTAATGAGCGACTTCTCATCCATGGTGGATGTGCTGTCACCAGAGTAACTATATCCTTGCGTGACAAACGCACCCACACCAGTATTCAAGACGCTAGCATCATCAAACGCCGTGGTCGGCGGTGCAAACGACGGTTCCCGCGCATCGTCTTGGGCAGCGGCAAGTTCTTTGGTGTCTTGCTTCGAGAATTGGTTGAAAAACGTGTCAAACATGCCCATAGCAGATCATCCGTTAATATCTTCAATACGATTATTTAATGGCAAGAAAAAGGGCGCCAAAGGCGCCCATGAAGACAAAATCACTTCGTCGTTTCGGTTTCCCAGTAATCGTATCCGAACGTCACTGGAAATTCCAAAATGGTGTCAGTTTGATCATACCCCAGATCGATTGTGGCGATGTTGTTGGGGATGCAGCCGACATAACGATACGTCTTCAGACTACGGCCGTCACGGTCCTTAACCGTCACAAAGACATCGGCCTTATACAGGTTCGGGTTTGCAATACCCAGATTGCTGTTATGGCCGTTAAGAATGCCCATCCAGCGCTCGAACGCATCGCGCAAGGCAAACTCTTTGTCCAGATAGAAAGTGATTGTCAGGTCGGTAAACGTACGGTCGCCAGCTACTTTCACTTGCCGTCCTTGGAAATATACGTCAACGAGATTCACCGTGTCATCGGGAAGCTGGGCGCCTTTAGCAAGATACGTCGCTTTCCGAGCAGCAGTACCAGCAACAACCGCCGCTGGGAAGTTAATCGTCACTTCGTATGAAGTGGCACGGACGCCACCGTCAAACTGTGCTTTGAATGCAGAAATGCTCATTGGTAATCCTTAAAAATTGGTTGCAACCACGTTTATTTATAAAGATAATACACCTTACGGCTGTTCTCGTCAACCAGCATCCCAACAAAAAGCCCCCGAGGAATGCTCCAAGGGGGCTTTCATCTTTCAAGTAAATTGCTTACGTTCAGTTCTGGGTGAAGTTGAACGTGCCATTAACCACGTTGAACCGAAGTTCAATAAAGTTAATCGAAGCCGTCGGGCGCAGGAAAACGTCCATCACAAAGCGGTTAGCATCAACAATCGCTTTGGTGTTGTTGGTTTCGTCGCAGACCACGCGGAATTCTGCGATGCCTTGGCGGCCTTGAATTTCAAGCAGCATCGGCTCAACAGTAGCAACCGACCGTTGACGGGTGAAAGCATCGTTCTGCTCGAACAGCACGAATTGCATCATCGCTTCGATACGTTTCTCAACGTACAGCATCAGGCGGCGAACGTTGATGCGGGAAGTCATCACTTCCTTCGAAACGAACGTTTTGTCACCCATCAGGTACGTACCAGAACCGATCTGGGAAACAACGGGGTTGATACCAGCAACGTAGAGACTGTCTTTTTCCGATTTACTACCAGCGTTATACGACAGCTTAACCGAGTTCTTGATGAAACCGCGGTTTTGACCAGCAGGCGAGAACCACGGGTCAGCAACAGCATCCGTGTTGGCACACAGACCAGCCAAATCACCAGACAGCGGAACGTACACATTTTCGTCATGGAAGCGGTCATACATCAGTTTCCATGACGAAGACGTAACACCATAGGTTGACGGATTCACGCCAGCATGGAACGCCAGCACAGAAGCCAGTTCGCGTCCTTTGGCGGTGGCGGCAGACAGTGACGGACCGAACAGCGCGATACAGTCATTCCGTTTCTCTGCGATTTGGATGCAGTGGCGGGTCAGTTGCTGGGCATCGGCATCGCTTACCAGACCAGAAACGATGATCAGATTGATATCGATCGAATCTTTACGCTCATACTCGGTGTAAGCCTTCATCCGTGCGCCGACAGTGATTGAATCGTTACCGTCAACACCACCAGACAGCGCTTTGTTAAACGCAGCGGTCATGTCAGCAAAGTTCGTTGAAGCGGACGAACCGAAATCAGTACCGAGTTTCTTGCTACCAGTATACACATACAGCGACTGGCGGTTGAACACGGTCTCGATATAGTTCGACGTACCATCGACGGCTTTGGCGTCGGCCGACTTGGAAATGCCTTGATACGTTTCCAGAACGGCACCAGCGGTACCAGTCCATTCACCCAGTTCATCGATGACCACTGCGTGCAGTTCGTCGTTCTTGCCGCCACGCTGGGCAACCGTTTGCGACGTGCTCGGGGCACCAGTGTACTGCACAAACGTCAGAGCAGCGTTTGCACCAGCAGCAGTAGCGTTCTTCGTCAGGGTGATTTGGGTGACAGAATCGACCGACTTCACCTTAGTGCCATCGGCGATGCCAGCGCCAGTTACAGACATACCCACCAGAATGCCAGAAGTGGTTTCGGGGGCGGTGAACGTAACCTGGTCGGCGTCTTGGGTGAACGTGCCTTGTTTGGCTTGCTCAATCCGCGAACCGAACAGCGAAGCATACGGCCAGTCGGCGAAGGTAGCAGCATCAGCAACCGACACGCGAAGGCTGTTGCCCAGCGAACCAGCGTACTTTGCGACAAACTCCACATCCAGAGCGGCTTTCTTCTCTTCGTGATCAGCAGCATTCTCAACCAGCACGGCAGTGCCAGTGGAGGCGTTCTTGGCAGTGGTACCACCGACGCGAACGACACGCAGGTTATTGCTGTAAGCAAGGAACGAAGCAGCGGTCAGGAAGTCAACCCGCGAAGTGCGGTCTGGTGCACCGAACTGCTCAACCAGAGACTTTTCAGTATCTACAATCTTCGGCTCGTTGATCGGACCCCAACGGAAAGCACCAGCAAAAGCACCGATGGAAGTCGATACGGCTGGTGTTACAAGCGTCAGGTCTTGCTCCTTAACGGTTACCGAAGGACTAAGACTAATTGCCATGTTTGTATCCTTTAACGTTAAAATGGACAAATTTATTTAGCGGGCGGCCTTCAAAACCGCGTCCCGCAACTCCAAAAGGATCGCCTGAACGTCCTTCAATTCATTCTTGATTGACTGGATTTCGTTATCCCGTTCCCGTTCTTTCAGTAGGGCAATCTTCCGTTGGCGATATTTGATCAGTTCGGCTTCATCCGTATTGATGATGGCCCCCTGCTCACTTCGCACCAAACCGTCATGTCCCTTGACTTTCAGTTCCATTCTTCACCTTCCAAGAGAAACATAGCGCCAAAGGCGCCTTTGATTGTTATCTAGCAATGATAGCAAAGAAAAAGGCCACCGTCAAGCCGAAGCTATCGGGTGGCCAAAAAAGGTACCTACTTGAGAAACGTTATCAACCAGCCACGGCGATCACACGCAGTTCCTTCAGTGCTGGCCTACGGCAAGAGTTAGTCCCTTGGAAGGCAATCATGATCTGGAACTCGTCGAAAGCAGCGATGTGCTCGACGCGCCGTTCATGCTCGATGAAGCCATCGGTGTCGGGGTTCGTTACCGTCTTCAGTGCTTCTACCTTCGTCCAGCTGCGTTCCTCGATATCGCGGTTTGCGGTTGTGCGGTAGTAGACCAGAATGTCATCCAGCGTTGCCTTGTTCTCTGAAGTCAGAATCCGAAGCGTGTCGGACGCGGTCTTCAGACGAACTGTCTGGGTAACAATCTTGCTGGCGATGGCCGATCCGTTTGCGTCGTTCTGTGGCTTGTTCAGCATCAGGGAAGCGACGATCAGGGAGTTATCGTTCAGCGAAAGCGTCGGACTGTGGTAATCATTGTTCGTCTTGGCTGCGGCGGTGATTGTGACTGATTTCGCAGTCTCATTCTCAACCGACTGTACAAGGCAAACGTCTTGCAGTTCAACCACATCCCCATTCTTCATCTGGAAGTCGGCAATCTTTGTTTTTGGTGTTTGACCACCATCAAAGTCTTTGCCAGAAACCAGCGAAGCAGTGTATTTCAGCTGGGTATCGGGGACCACCAGTTCAACCGCGTTCAGGCGAGTTGCGTAGTAGTTCACGGAACCACTGATGTACACATAGCGTCCCACGTCTTCGAACTTACCAGAAGCAGTTGCGGCCGACTGCAGTTCAATCTGATAGCTGTTGATATCAACCACCGACTTCACCACATGCGTGCCGACGATGCTTGAGAACGTCATACCATTGAACGATTCCGTCAGCGCTGGGCTGTTGGCCCTTTGGCCAATCCCATCTTCAGCCTTGATGGTAACCTTGTCGTTCGTCTGCAGACCATGGTTCGGATGCTGCACCGTAACAAACTTGCTACCAGCCGTACTAACAAACGTTCCCAGATTCACCTTCCGAACATGGGCAGAACCTTCATTCTCATACACCCAGTCAGCACTTACGTTCGTGTTGAACTTAGCGCGGTGCAGGCGGAATTTCAGGTCTTCCAGTTGGAAAGGCGTCCAAGTGCTGGCATTCTGCGACTTGAACAGCGAACCCATCAGCGGCTGCGTCGAAACGATCCGATCGGCATCAACCACTTTCTCACCCATACGGCTAATCCACACGCGATACCGCGGGGAATCACCGAACACCACAAGCGCGTATTCCTTATCTGCGGTCAGCCAAATAGGTTGATCAAACTCGAACGTCGTTGGCGTACGCGAATCGTCGGACACTTTCACTTGCTCTGGCGGCATGGCCACGACAGAACCCTTAATACGTTGGGTTGCTGGGTAACCGTTAACCATTTCACGCAGTTCAATGAAGACTGGTGCGATCGGGTCTTTCTTGCTGAAGTAAACATCGACCTTCGTGACATACATCCCAGCGCCTGCGATGCCTTTCGTGAAGAACGATTGGGCAAGCGGGTCACCCGAAGCACGGATATCGTTGTATCCAACGTCGAAGTTTCTGTCACCAGCCTGCGAAACGACGCGCACATGCTGCAGTGTCGTAACAGTATTCACCGTGTGTGTGATGTTGTTCACCACATCAATCTGTTCTTGCATCGTGGTTGTGGTGCCCATGGCTTCATACGTCGCCGCGGTTTCACAATCAGTCGCAGTGTCGGGGAACTTCTTCAGGTCAACGTCGGCCAGTGCAAACGTCTTCTTACCAGTCGCAAACGTCTCTGCTGGAATCTGGAACTCACCCATCAGGTTGCCCATTGCGTCCGAAACAAGCGCCTCACCCCAACGGCCAACAGCACCATTAGCTTGCACTGGGCGGCAATACTGGTTCACGTCCACAGAATCGAACGACGCCCAGTAGCGAGTATTTGGCTTGCATCCCTTGACGTTGAAGCTAACCGTCTTGGACCGCATGAACGGGGAAACGGAATGGCCAAGAATCCGCGTAAGGCGAGAAACCGTCTGCGTCGTGGTTACCGTCTGCGTCGTGCTGGTACCAGCGTTCTTGTAACCTTGCGTGACGCTCATCCGACCGTCCGTCCAGTGTGATGTGCCATACAGGCCAGAAACACTGTTCGGGTTGATCCGCATCGGTTTCCCGTCGCGGGCGTTCACGTAGGTATGGTTGAACTGCTGATTGATGATGTTCCGTACGTTGGTAACTGGTGCTTCAAACTTCGTGTCGTACCATACGTCCTTTGCTGGTGTAAGTGTGGTTTGTGGGTTCCATTTGATGATCATGTACGGGTTGATGGTTTCCGTCGAAGTGCCGTATGGCTGTTCGATTTCTACCACATGCGTATAAGGCAGGAAGACCTTATCACCCTTGATCACATAGTTGCTGGAAAGTGTCTTGTTGAACTTCAGACCGATGCTATCAGAATATTCAAGCGGCGTCACCATCTGTTTCTCTGCAACAAGCGTTGCTTGGAAACCGTTCTCAAAGGGGCTGAATACGCCGAAATCAGAGAAATCCGTAACGAAGAAGCCCGACTTGTGACGGTCAAGACCTTCCGCATCCGTGATTTTCATGTCCTTTGTTTCCAGTTCCTTCATGGTGAGGCTGGTGTAATATTCCAGATTCTCAATCCGTTTTTCCAGCTTGCCAATGTCACGCATCGTGTAGCGACGGTTATCGTCAGCACGGTAGCGAACGAAGGCGGCTTGACGGGTATACGCTGGAACGATCAGCGTGGCCAGCGACATAGCATCCACTGGGACTTCTGGATACCGCTCAACCCCAGGTACGCCATACACATAACGGATTTCGCCGTTTTTGTAGAAGACCACACGGTCCCAACGGTCCACAAAGTAGGAGGCATCATAGACAATCGACTGACCAGTAACAGCACTGATGATGTTCATCGAGTTTGCGAACATTTCCGCAGGATTCTCGGCGTTCTGTGCATTAATCACCGCATAGAAGCTACCAGTCTTGGACGCTTTCTCGGTCATCACGATTTTGTCGGCGGCCACATCCTTCACGACTGCGGTTTCGTGGAACACTGGGCTGTATACCTTGGCGTTCTTCTTCACAACGTTCTGGAAGTCATAGTCAACCAGCGCTTCATCACTGTTTTCCGTGACATTCACACGAACAAGGAAGAACCCATCACGCGGCGACTGACGGAAGTCGAGCATGTCAGCCAGTTGATAACTCTTCTCTCTCGTCTGGAACGTCGGGATGCGGCCGATGTGGGTTACATCGTTTTCATCCGTCGGATTGTCCTTCAGCGATTCGTAACTGTCGGCAGTGAATACGTCGCCTACAGAATGCAGGAAATACTCATACACAACCAGCAGTTGACCAGACGGGATCGCAAAGCCGTTCTGTGCCTTCAGACGGGTATTGCCGTAGAACTCGATGCTATCGCCGTTGATCAGGTTGAAATACTGGCCAATGTCCTTGTCTGTGTTCGCGGCAGGTGTGTTCAGGTTCTTTGAAACGTAAACGTGCTTGATGCGGTACACGTCCTTGTGCTCCAGAACCATTTCACGATTGCTTGGCTTGGCAATCACCGTATTCCCTTCAACCAGCGTCTTGCTGCGTACGGCTACCTGTTTGTTCAGGTTGGCAGACACAGAGAACGTGGCGTTAGGATACTGTGCGTTGTTGATGACCAGACGTTTGCCTTCGTTCTCGATGTTAACCATGTTCGAGAAATATGCGTTGTCTTGACCAGTATGTGCACAGATTGGGTTGCCAGTGAACACCCCAGAACCGAGATAATCGTATGCACCGTAGCCTTGAGCGTTCGTCCGAATGGCGACGTTGAAGCCGACGCCAGTGGTCAACTCGAAGTTGCCTTGAGCGTCTTTCGTAGTCTTCACGTTCCCAATTGACAGCGGGATCAGGTTGCCAGAACCACCAGCAGCAGTAACCTTCTGCGTCAGCGACGTGACGTAACCAGAAGCAGAACCTTTCACCACTTGACGGTTAATGTCGAACACACCAGCGGTAGCAGACTTCTTCAGATACAAGGTGCGGTTACTAACATCCCAAGCATACGGCGTGTAGCCGACATGCGACGTGAGCGGTTGGGCGTCGTTCACAACAAACGAACCGACGATCCGATCAAGCGTCACCACTTGCAGAACTGGACCGTTCTTCACATCGTTAATCTTCCAACCGCCGACATGCTGCCAACCGTAGGTTTGGGACTGCGACAGTTGGAACGAACCGTAAAGACGGAAGATCGTCTGACCACTGATCGAAATCGATTCGATGAACTTCGGAATAGCATAGCCAATCACGTCTGCGGTGTTTTCTTGACCAGCGGTCAGCCACAGAACGGGCGTCTTGCTCATGTCGAAGAACTGGTTACCAGCAGCCAGAAGGATATACTCACCGACTTCATTGGCCTGAATCACGTTGTTCTGGACCTTGACCGTTTCCAGCGTGCGGGCCTTGTCAACTTCCAGATACAGACTGGTCAGGTTCTCAACTTCGTAGCCCTTGACGTATGCCTTACCAGCGGCAATCTCAATGGCCAGTTTGTTATCGTCACCACCTTCCTCTTTGGTGCGGAAACCGTCTGGGTGCTGATCGTCTTTCAGGTGGTCGGTCACGCGGATTTCAAGGCCGCGAACAGCATAGTCACCAGATTCTTCATACGTCCGACGTGCGAGCGTTTCTTCCAGAACGTTGTATTGCACATCCAGCTTAGCTACACGCAGTTGACCGCTTTCATACCGAATCATTTCGATGAAGTCGGCTTCATCGTCCAGTTCCAGCGTGGTCAGTTCAAGCCCGATGTGGAAACGATCTGCCCCAGGTGCCGCGGCGTTCGGTGCGCCAGTGGCGTTATCGTACAGTGACGAATCGTCGAAAGCGGTGACAATGTCCTTCACCAGACGGAAACCAGCTTTCTTATTGATCCGCTTCTCATTGTAGCTGATCAAGGTAGACTGTTTCTCGGTGTAGACGAAGTAACCATCAACGAAGAACACACCAGCGTCAACCACGAGGAACGTTGCTGGGCCAGTGGCTGGCGTAGAGCCGTCTGCTGTGATGGTCACGACACCAGACTGACCGTCGTACGACAGCGGCAGCGACTTGTCAAAAGCAGTGATGTTCTGGGTTTCGCCAGCGACTACGCGGGTGGCACTGTTGCTATAGACGATGACAGCCAGCGTCTTGCCATTGACCTTTTTGGTCATCTGGACAGTCGCCTTCAGCGTCTTGCCGTCGAAGTCTTGGGTCAGTTCTTTCTCTTGAAGCAGGTCTTCGGTGGTTTCCAGAAGAACGTAAGCAGCATTGCCGTTCAAACGGCTTTGGCCAGCCACTACGCGAGAACCGTTCTTAAACATGTGTGTCCCGAGGCGGGCGATCTGCTGTTGCAGGATTTCTTGCATCTGATTCAGTTCACGTGCCTGTACTGCCACAGACGGCTTGAACAGAATCTTGTGGAAACCCTTCGCTTCGCTGTAATCGTCGAAGTAGGGTTTAGCGGAAAAATCTTCCATGTTGGTACCTTTTGATGGAAAATGTTCATGTATCATGTATTTAATGCCAAGAAACGAAAAGCGCCCACGAAGGGGCGCTTTGCCTTATTTGTACCAGTCGAAGATGTAGCCGCAGTGGCCTTTGTTCACGCACTGATACGGGTTTCCTTTGGTTCCTTCTGTGCCGTGCACCAGTGCCCAGTAAGCATAACCGATCCCAACGCACGTTGCGTTGTAGATTTCGTCTTCTTCTGGCGCGACGTAAGTGCCGTCTTTTTCGTTTTGGCATTGACCGACGTAGTGTTGCATGGCTTTGTCAAACGACATGTCCGCCATTTCTGCTTTCAGGTCCGCGGCCAGCGCACCTTCAACCATCTTGTTTTCGTTGATGATGCGAACAATCCCAAGGTTGATAAACTTCTGAAGGGATATAGACGGGTATGTGTCGCCATCTCTGCGTGGTTCGTGGTCCCACAACGGAACTTCATACGGCGGTTCGTATGTGTCTGAATACGGGTCAAGGTATTCGAAGTAGTCAATGGAAGGGTCTTTTTTCTTTCGGTTGTTGCTGCTCTTGTTGTGGTTGTTCTTGTTGGGCAACTTGATCTGTTTTGGTTGTGGGTGCGGCCGAAGAATCGGAACCACCGCCGCATGCGGCCAGAAGGATCAGTGAAAGAAGCGCGATTTTCGTTTTCATAGCGAACCCCTCAAAGTGTTGTTGATGTGGCAATTATACATCCGATGGCTGTTTCAATCCACGCACCTGCGAGAGGTGCGACAGCACAACTATAAGTCATTGATCCGCCTGTGTCAATGCTCCCAGATACGCGGACCACCAGAACTGACGGACGGCTGCTTCCATTCACCAGCAAGCAAAAGACACAAACGTCAAATGAATCAAGCAGATAGCAAAACGCGAACCCTTCTGGTTTTCGTCCGTTCTGGGTTCGCGTAAATGGTTCAAACGCCATCGTCGTTATCGAGCAAAGCGACCACCATCGTTACGACGGCGACGCAAACAATCATGAATTGTAGTGTCATCATTCGTTCGGCAACTCAACGATGTTTTCATAGAGATTTTGAAAATCATCAGCCTCATCCACAGTCTCACGGAAGTTTTGCTTGTGGTAGGCGCGGGCCATCTTGTTCAGCAGCTTCTTCGGCAGTTCATACTTTTCTGCGAGACCGACGATTTCTTCCTTGATCAGGTCTTTTTCGGCTTCAATACGGGTATAACTGTCACTGATCGTCTGCAGCACGTCACGGATGGCTTTCTTATCGGCGGGGCTGCTAGGGATGTTGAAGGTACCTTGTTCCACGCTCATTGTGTTTCCTCATTACGTTTAATCAAAGCCTTGTTGGCTTCAAGAAGTGCTTCAGCGTGCTTGATTGCCGCTTCGGCCGAAGTGTGTAGCAGTTCCGCGTTCATGCGGTGAAGGTTGGCCCCGAATGTTGGGCCGTAGAAGATCATCTGCTCTGGTTGCCAAGGTCGGACCAGATTCGGAAAGTAGACGATCGTGCCGTCGGCGATTCCTTTCGGGTCCGCTGGTTTGATTACTGGTTGTTCTGCCATTCTTGGAACGCCCCCTCGTCTTCTGGGTCAAACTCTGGTTCTTTGTCGGCAACCACATACCACGTGTCCTCGTCGAACGTCGGCATCAGAACACGTTCCCATTGTGGTTCAACCCAGAACCACGCTTTGTAGTCCACATCGTCATTGTATGTCATGATAGCAAACTCTTTTTCGGCGGATTCTTTATCATCCGCTGGTACACCATGGAACAGGAACGACATATTAAACCCCCTTGACGCGTTTGGCTTTGAGAACATCGGTGATTACAGCAAGTTTGGCGTTAGCGGTGTCTGCCCAATCGGGAAGGATGAAGTAGCGGTTTGGTGCCAGATACGTCTTGGCGACCCATTCAATGCATTCTTGTACTTCCTGTTGGGTATCCAGACCAGCCTTGCCAGATTCATTCACAAACGGAATATTTGGCACGGTGATGAAGGTGAAGTCGGCCATCACCAGACGGTCAACAATATTCCGAATCAGCGTTCCGATACGTTGCTGTTCGAGGCGGTCTGGACTATACGTTTCGTTGATGCGATCAAGGTGCACCAGAGTATAGGCCAGAACGTCCACCATCGACCGATCAAAGAATCCGCCTTTATTGTTCAGGTACAGATCGCCCATCTTCACCATCATATCCGTCTGGACACGCAGACGATTCGTCAGGGCCAGTTGGCCTTTCAGCCCTTCCAGCGTCTTGATATCGATGGCCGTTGTTGTGGCTGGTTTCGTGCTGACATACGCCGTGTTCAGGTGCTTTGCAGCCAGCTGGGCAATGGTGGTCTTACCAGTGCGGTGTGCACCAGAGAAAGCGATTTTCATGGTGTTTGCTCCGATGAAGTTGATGGGTGGCATCTTACTACCACTTGCGTTCCTTGTCAATAGAACTGTTTGCTGTTGATCTTCAGTTTGCTGCTACCAATCACGGGGATGGCGTAAGTCATACTACCGTCTGCTTCTTTCTTGCCTTCGACTGCAGTATACGACATGGAACCGACCAGATACAGTTTCATGCCGTCCCATTCGTAGTTCCGATGGGTGGTCTTTTGAAGTTTGTCGTAGATGACTTGTGTGACGTTGATCATGTTGATGCTCCAGTTGATGGACAGCATTATGCACCAGTTTTGCTTTGGTGTCAATGCCGTCCATCGGCTTCTGACAGACGAACGGTCAGCCTTTGATGTAGTTCTCTTCGATCAGCTGGCGATACTGCACCCAACCTTGGAACTGACCAGACCACAGCGTACCATCATCGATGCGTTCATGCGTTACACCTTGTTGAGAATAACTCTTGATTGGCGTGGCACAATGGGCGAAAGCGGACGCGTGAACTGGCTTGCTGGTAACCAGTTTGTGGTAAATGTCACGGGCTTTCTCGATGGACTGGTCGAGCTTGCGGTATGACACTTGTGCGCAGCACGAAGAACTGATGGCCAAGGCGTCTTCAAGACTGACGGCGTGGACCGTTGCAGACCAGAACCCAGTATCAAAGTACGGGGTGTGCCATTCGCCATACTGAAGCTGGTTCGGTGTGCTTGCATCCATCACCTCTTTCATTCGTTCAGCAAGGATACGGATTTCTGGCTGCGCCGCACTGTGAAGTCGAAGCGTGAAGAAGTTGTTCAGTTCGGTAGCTGTCAGAACCGTCTTGGCCTTCTGGAACGGTTCCAACAGACGATTCACCACTTGCTTATGCACGCCCAGATTCATCAGATCAGTTGCGTAACGCACTGCAGCACGGCGAGCATCATCCCACACGTGTTCTGCAAGCTTGCTTTCAGTCTCATCAAGCGTTTCGGTGGCTTGCATCCCAGCGCGGTTGCGACCCCATTCGACTGGGTTCACGGGCTGTTCCATTACCAGATCAACCATTCGCTGAATCGGGATGGCGCGGCTGCTAGCTGTGTTCCTTGCTGTCATGGCGTGTGTGTTCAGTTCTGCCAGAATGTAGCGATGATATTCCAGTTCAAACGTTGTGATTCGCTTACCTTCTGGCGAAACGCTATCTGCAATAACCTTGGCACTGATGCTATCCGTCATACTATTAACCCCCATTCATCATCCGTTGATAATCAATCGCATTCTTGATCTGGAAACCACGATTCGCCACTTGCTTCAGTGCGTCTTCCAGATACTTCACCTTTTCCTGTTGCATCTCGATCTTCAGCGACACATCACCGATTTCTTCATCCGCGTTGACGTATGTGTCAACTTCCGATTTCAGAATCTTCAGATCGAACGGCTTTGCCTTGTACACTTCTGGGCTGGCGCGCCCAAGGTAGTAGTCCCGCTTATCCTGATAGAGTTGCTTAAGCTGCCATTTCAGCTTCATCAGCGTGTACGCTTCTTGTGTCCGAAGACGAAGCAGGCGGCCGTAAATCTTCGGCGTTTCCAGCGATTCCTTGTCGAGGCGCGTCTCATCAATCTGAAGCGCGGCCTCGGTTTCTTCCATAATGTCTTCAATCTTCATTCAGTGCACCGTATGTTCTTTGTTGGCATCTGTCAGCCACATGATGAAATCACGATACATCGCTTCCGACGGTTCTGCAATCACATCAACCGCACCCTTGCGGATCAGCACGGCGGACGATTCGCAAAACGGGGCATCAAAGGTGGCGAACGAAGTGCGGGCACCATCAAACAGAACTTCGGTGGCGTGCTGGACTTGATAGAAGCCGTCTTCGCCTTCCGTCACATACCCGATGATCCGTTCACCGAATGCATGGAGGACGCGGAGACCGTCGCGAAGGCTTTCAGTCACATCAACGATTTCTTCAGTATTTTCAGTCATTTGCTTTTAACTCCAATTGTTGTACATCATATTCAAAGCCTTCCTTGATGTAAATCTCCACACGTTCCAAGAAATGCTTGTAGGTGTAGTTCTTCCCACCGTCTATCTCATCGAACACGTCCCAGACCGTGCAATGCGTCTTCCGCTCACTGGTCCGAAGACCGCGACCGATGCTCTGGATGACCCGAGTAAACGATTTGGTCGGCGAGGCAAAGATGATGTGATTGATGTTCCGAATGTTGATCCCAGTCGAAAACGTCTGGTACGAAGCCAGTATTATACACCCTTTGTGGGATTCTGCAAGCTTTCTTATGCGTTCGCGTTCCTCGCCATCAACGCCCCCATAGACGAAGAAGACTTCCTTGCCAGCGCCAGCGGCCATCTTCTGAAGAACCTTCCCGTGGGCCTCAACAAGCGAGAACAGGATCAGCACGTTACCTTCCAATTCGTTGGCCTTGTTCACGATGAGATCGTTTCTCATCTGCTGTTTGGCAAGCCACTTGATTTCGTGCTGGTAGTCACCCTTCAATCCGATGTGGCCCCATTGGCATTGTACACCGACCACATTCAGTTGAGCAACCGTGCCTTCTGCCATCAGGTCTTTGGTGGTGGTGGCAACGTACTTGGCGCCGAACAGGCCACGAAGCGTCATTTCGCTTGTGGTGTCATCGCTATCGATGGACCCAGACAGACCGATCCGAAACCGCGCTTGGCACTTCTTCCCGATCTCAACAAGGCTTTTGGCGGTTGCCTGATGGACTTCATCGACAATCAGCGCCCCGAACTGGTCGAACCATTCCCGATCCAGCTTGTAGATGCTCTGCCATGTGGTGATGAGAATGTTTCTCACCTTGACGAACTTGTCTTTGTCCTTGCTCGTGGAGACGGACACATTTGCTTCAACATCCCAACCGTTTAGGGTGGAATAGTCCTTGAAGTCGGCCTTCAGCTGGTTCACGAGGGATATGTTCGGAACCACCACCAGAACTTTCTCTCGGTCGAACTCGACATCAAGAAGCGTCCGAACAATGCCATAGATGACGCTGGACTTGCCAGAACTTGTTGGAGACTGGATCAGCCGACGGCTTTGCTTCAGGGCGGCCTTGATGGCGGCCTTCTGGTAGTCCCTGAACTCAATGCGGTTGCCGTGGGCTGACAGTTCCAGCGAATCCAGATACTCGCTGGGGTCAAAGCCCTTGAACATCTCTTTCACACCGTCTTCAAATGTCGGTTTCTCACCAAAGGATTGTAGCTGCTCGATTACGTCATGAATCAGGCCAGCATAGATCAGCCCAGAAGTGGCGCTGTAGAAGCGAATCTTGCCGTCCCACAGACCTTCCTTGTATTTCGGCTGGAAGCGATACCCCTTGACGAATCTGGCGAACTGTGTCTCAAGTGCGGCACGAACTTCCCTTGACGCGTTGACACGGATATAGACGTTATCCGCCTTGCTGATGACAGCTACCATGGCTGCAACTCCAAAAGTCCAAATTTTTATGTATCCGACAGCTCAAAAACGGGCCAGCCAAAAGACCCGCCAAGCCGAGATTTAACAATTTCAGAAAAAGCGATTTAAAAGACCCCAAAAACGCATCTTCATATTTGCTCTTTCCTTTAAAATCAAAGACTTAGGTCAGAAAAAATTGTTAAATCTGACCAAAATCTTATCATATTTTGTAAAACGATTGTTAAACGATCGGAAAACGTCTTTAGAATCAACGGCTTACAAGATTGTGAAGAAAAAAAGAAGTTTGTGTAGTTGAGGGGCCTCGTGGGGGACATTGACCACGTACAAAAACACGAAAAAGTGCTCATTTGACCCCTTGATTTCCAGTGTCAAATTTTGCGTTTTGAGAAAGCCTCCCTCGACTTTTTGGTCTGAAGGCGTGCTTTGGATTGGTTGTGGTTGGAAGACGGTCTTTGGTGGTCTTGGCTGATGGTTCATCTTTTTGTTCTTGGGGTTGTTCGTCTGGTGGTGTCTTCCTTTCATCTTCTGGTTCTTGAAGTTTGTTTCCTTGAATGATTTCCTTCGTTTCAATCCGTTTCCTGCCTCAATGGCCCTACGGGGGAACACCCCTTCGGGCCAAACCTTCTTCTATGGAAACTTTCAGGGGAATATCATTGGCGCACAGAATCCCATTCTGGGCGACAATGCATCCGATTGTGTCTGACCAAAGGGAAGGCACAATCGGATGCCTCAATGGCCCTACGGGGGAACACCCCTTCGGGCCAGTCCAAAATTTTCCT
>ERZ773197.297-NODE-297-length-40980-cov-7.513989_pt1 | contig 40980 bp, 37 predicted proteins | sample MGYA00580999_ERZ773197 | MGnify/ENA primary metagenome ERZ773197 (study PRJEB29015, sample SAMEA2738166) | human oral metagenome | biome: human oral; feature: human-associated habitat; material: saliva | place: China | collected 2185 ...
AGATAAAAATTCAGATTTAGATTCTACTATTCAATCAAAAGAACAAAATTCTGAAAAGCTTTCTCAGTCTACATCAGATTTAGAGCAATCGCATAGTACATGAGATCAAGATAGAGAAAAATCAGATAGTTCTACTTCCACTGCAGCAAAAGTTGCAGCAGGAACAGCAGTCGCTGGGGCAGCCGCAGTAGCTGTAGAAGCTCAAAGAAATCCTTCAAAAGCTCGTCAGTATCGAGAATCATTCAAGTCATGAGCTAAAAAATTTGGTGGAAAGATTAAAGAATCTCGAAATAAAGCTGCTCTAAAGATTAGAGAAAAGATGCCTACAATCAAAGAAAAGTCTAAAAAGGGACGAGAAAAGACTAAGGAAATTACGCATGATGGGGTTGAAAAAACAAAAGAAGTTCGAAATGCAGCTTCAGAAAAAGTAAAAGAAAAATCTCCAGAGCGGAAGGAAAAAGCAAAACAGGGACGAGAAAAGACTAAGGAGGTAGGTAAATCTGTATATTCAGCAGCTTCAGAAAAAGTAAAAGAACTAAAAAGAAAGTTAAATAAAAAAGATTCATCTTCAGAAAGTCAAAATTTAGATGATCTGAATGATACTAATGGGCATATAGCTCCAACAGTGTTAGAAAAAAAAGATTTTAATGTAGAAGATCTGGATTTTCAAAATAATATTTATGTTGTCCATCAGACCTTATCTAGTAATATAGATTCTATCATGCAAAATGGGCTAAGGACAATAGCCGGACTTAATGGAACCTCTCTTTTTGCAAATAAGGAACGCATAATAGAAATATTGAATATGATGGAAGAAGGGAGAGGGCATAGAGGTTCGGATGCTCTAGTTATTATGAAATTTCCAAAGGAAACATTCAAAAGAAAAGAAAAAATAACTTTAGATGATATCTCAGAACAATTGATTGATTTGTGAGAGTCTAAAAATTTTGAAGTTCCTCCACAATATATTTCTACAATTGTAGAGGTAAATGAAATTAGTTAGCTTGATGCAAAATAATCCATTGATAAAAGAGTGGAAAAAAATACAATCTTAATGATCCTCATACGAAGGAATCAGCTTTTTACTCCTTTAAATCTCCAAAAAGAATGAATGCAAACAACAATCAACATCTAGAAGAAGCTCACGAAGAAGATTTCCTCAATGATCTCTTGCTTGAGGCTGGATTTGATCCTGAGGAGGATGATTTTGATCAGCTTAAAGCAGAGCTTGAGCCTATTTTGATGGATAGAATCATGGCGAATGTTTTTGAGGCACTTTCTGAATCTCAGAGACAAGAGGTGATGAAACTTTTTGATGCTGGAAAAGAAGCCGAAGCCTTAGAAAAGATTGAAAAACTGATTCCAGATTACGATAATTTTTTGGCAGAGGTTTTTGCAAATTTTCATGATGAATATTTGGCAAATATGGAACTCCCAGAATAGTTAACTTTTTATAAGAGATCATTATTTGTCCAAAAGATCAAAAAAAGGAGTGTTAAACTCCTCTTTTTTGTAAAATAGAGTAAAAAAAGTTGCCATTAAGGCAACTTTAATTTATGCTTTTTTGCAAAGGTAGATTGAGCGATATCTAGTGACTGGTCAAGTTTTGTGAGATCCTGTGCAAAAAGGAGTGTTCATGAATTGATGCTTGATCTGTCCTGTTCATAAAATTGCTGTGCAGAGCCAGAATAGCTTGTTAATAAGAGTACAATTGGCTTTTCATGCTGATCTAAGCTTGTTTGCAGTCCAGTAATATAAGCAAGAACTGCATTCTTGAGTGTTAAATCTTCACGATATCCGGAAGCGTTTTGTGCTTTATCAGCCAGGGTTGAAAGGTTTTCTTGCATTGTGGTGTAGAGATCAGAGAGGTTCTGACCGTCATATTCATCATCAAGAGCCTGAAAATAGGATTTTACTTGATCAAGTGCTGATTCTTGCAAGAAAATAAGCTCGTTATTGTAGTCTTGAACTGAGATTTGAGGCGTTTTTGATCCACATCATGTCAATATCAAACTCAAAGCTACAAAAAGAGACAAAAATCAGAATTTTATTCTATTTTTTCAAATAAAACGATTTGTTGACTTTGCAGGCTGATTCTTAAAGAGCGATTTTGTAATCATTTTGTGTTTTATAATGAGTAAATTGCTACATACTTTCTGGCAATTCGATTCCTAGGAGATTCAATGCATTTTGCAGGGTTTGATGCACCAAAACCAGTAGGCATAAACGAGCATTGCTCAGTGAAGGATTTTGATCATCAAGAATCTTGACGCTATGATAATAAGAAGAAAACTGTTTTGCTAGAGTAAGCGCAAACCTTGCAATACTATTTGGCTTGTAGTCTTGAGCTGCTTTTTGTACGAGGTCTGGGAAATGAGCAAGCAAGAGGATCAGATTTTTTTCTCCTTCTGTGCTAAGTAAATTGTAGTCAAGAGCCGAGAAATCTGGAGATGGAGCCTTTTTGAGAATTGATGAAATTCTTGCTCCCATATATTGTAGATAAGGTCCACTTTCTCCCTCAAATGATAAAGCCTGATTTCGATCAAAGGTAATCCCTTTTTCAGAGTCCTGAAGGAGCATTCCAAACTTCATCGCACCAAATGCTACTTGATGTGCGATATTGTGTTTTTGCTCAACAGGAAGGTCACGAGTATCCATCATTTCAGTTGCTTTGGCAAGGAGTTGATCACGGAAATCTTCATACAGTACTACATTTCCCGCACGAGAAGACATTTTTCCATCTACGAGATCTACGAGACCATAAGAGACATGGTGAAGTTTTGATTGATCAAATCCAATGAGATCTAGTGTTTTAAAGAGCTGCTGAAAGTGATGCTCCTGTTCAAGACCTACGACATAGAGTGACTGATCATACTCTGGAAAGTCAGCCTTTTTCTGATAGGCAAGAGCAATGTCCTTGGTAGAGTAGAGCGAAGCACCGTTGGATTTGAGCAATAAAAACACTCCAAGATCATATTCTTCAAGATTCATTACGATAGCCCCTTGGCTTTTTTGTGCGATACCTTGCTCAAGTAATTCATGAACCTTCTTGATACCTGGTTGTTCTACAGTACTTTCAAAGTATCGCTTGTCAAAATGTTCTGTTCCAAGTTCAGAAAAGATTTTTTGCATATCTTCTAGGCACATTGCACGAGTCTTTTTCCAAAAATCAACCAAACTCTGATCTCAGTCTTCGAGAGTTTTTTGAAGGTCTGCAATTTGAGGTTTGTAAAGATCTGGATTTTCATCTACTTTTTTTGTCGCAAGGGTGTAAATTTCTCCTACTCGCTTACTAAAGTTGTGATCTGGAAATTCTGCGTTATCGAGAAAATTTTGATAGTACCAAATCCATTTTGCTACATGAGCTCAGATATCACCAGGGTAGCAGGTTTTAATAACTTTATATCCAGCAAAACTAAGGATTCTTGCGATAGATTCGCTGAGGAGAAAATTTCTTACATGTCCGATATGAATAGATTTATGGGTGTTTGGAGCTCGTCCTTCTAGCAAGATGGTCTTGTCTTGTTTAAAACCAGATCAAAAGTCTGATTTTTGGTCTTTGATCTGACTAAGAACAGTTTCTGCAAGTTTTTTTGGATCAAAAAGTGCATTAATATACGGTCATACTGCTATTACTTCGCTAAAAATTCATAAATTATTTTTTTCAATCTGCTCTTTTAGGTCCTTTGCAATAAGATTTGGCGCTTTCCCAAAACTTTTAGCAAGCTGAAAACATGGAAATGCAAGATCTCCAGCAACATTCTCCGGCGCAGGAACGATAAGAGATGTGATTTGATCCGCATCAAGAGGTAAATGAGGCGCAAGAAGCTCTGCAAATTGATATTTAAAACTATTGAACATCAACAAACGACAAAAAAAACTAAAAAACCTGATTTTGAGGATAAAAATCCATAAGAGTAAAACTAATTTTTAGGGTGATTTTCCGCCCTCAACTATAGGGATTCAGAGCAAAAATGCAAAAGGAAAACATAAAAAAATCTGACATTCCATCAAAGGAAGTCAGACTTTTAATTATCTTTTCTTATTGCTGACAGAGAGAGAGGTTTTTGAGTGATCTAAGCACTTCAAATTTCTTTATAATCTGTGCATATGGAGATAGATTTTCATATTCTTTAATATCTTCTTCAAAATCTTCCTTCAATTCAATAAGGTTGGCTATTCTAGATACCTTTCCCTCTGAACTATTTTCAGTATTAGTAGAGAGGCGAGAAAGCTGATCATTTACTTTTTGAAGTGCAGATTCTAGAGTTAACTGAGTCTTTGCTCCAGATCCATAACATTGAGTAGTGAGGAGTTGACCGATTTGTTCAGAATCGTTAGTAGTAATTCCTCTACCGTAGATCTTAAAAGAGACAGTCCCGGCATACGCTCCCTGCTCAGCAAGCGTCATACCGGTATCTTCAGCCTTATCAAAGACAAAAGACTCAATTGCGATCAATGGAGGAATATTCTTGTAAAAATCCTTGAGCAAAAGCACCTTATTCGCTCCATTTCTTTGCCCAATAGTATAGGCAAGAGATGGTATGCTCCTGTATTTATCTCTAAAACGGAAATAACAACTTTCTTGGGACTCATTAGCAGTACATGATGCACTATGTCTAATGACTTGATCAATTACTTGTGCGTCCAATAATGGAGAAGAAGTCTGATCTTTGTCTTTGATAAATTCATATAAGTGTTGGGAGATTACTTTATTGTTGAATATTCTTTGGTCATCTCCTGAGATTTGAGAGATCTTATACTGTTGAGCTAATGTGGCAAGCTCTGTAGGTTTTTTGTCTCTTATTACTTCAAAGAGATGGAATGTAAAATCATTAAACAGTCCAATATTATTGACATTTGAAGTCTGAGAAAGCTTGTCAACCAAAAGTAAAAACGCTCTCTTAGAGTCCGACTTAAAGTCTATTGAAATAGGAATGTGGAAAAACCCAGTTTCCTTTTCCTCAACAATTTCTCCAATCTGCATATTAACTACTTCGTTGACTCAGATATTTTGTCCACTGTCTCTAATGATTCCTCCCCATTGTTGAAGTAAGGTTACGTCTTGATAGGGGTTGTTATCCAGGTATTTTTTCCCAAGTAGACTTAAATCAACCTGTTCAGTATAAGGGTTTTTCCAAATATTGAGAGAAGGAAGGAGTAAGTTTCTCAAGAAATCTGAATAGACGCTTCTTTTAAAATCTAATTCAGCTTTTACCTTATTTTTGATGCCTAGAGAAGCGTTGTAGTAATCAACCATTTGGTCAAGTGTTCTAAGCTCTGGAGCATCACTAGCCACCAAGGTATCAGACTTAAATGACTGTAAATTGTAATTTTCTGTATTATTCAAATCAGAAAGACGAGAATTAAGGCTTCCATTTTGATAAAATGCAAACCCTATTAGTCCTAGTGCAACTATTCCAGAGATGCCAAGGGCAATTAGAGATTTGACATAGGTATCTTTTTTTACGCCTAAAGAGATAATTTTAAATTTCTCATTGAGAGATCATCCTCCAACTGCTTCAGAAAACCAAGAGTTGATCTTATCTTTAATAGAATCTAAATTGAATGATATATTGTTCATATCTATGTTAAGAAGAGATAAAAGGTGAGACTAACTCTCGCTGGCTTGATTGACAGCTGAGGTCGAAAGTTTAGTTGTACTTTCTCCAGTCTTGGATTTTGATAATGTGCTCTCAGGTGTTGATGTAGAATGAGATCAAGAAGTCTGTATATTGTTTAAGCGTCATTTTTTAGTGTTAGATGGTTTATCTTCCAGTATCGGTGATTCTACAAGATCTGAGTTTAGAAAGGAACCAGTTGATGTTTGTTCGTCTGTATCAGGTATAGAATCTATACTAAAGTCTAGGATCTTATCAAAAAATGTTTCTGAAGAATTTTCTTGTGTATGTTCCTGTTCATCAAGGAGTGTTTTATAACTATCTACATAATCAAAGATTTCTCTCTTGGTGTTCTTTTGAATAGGTAGGGTAAAGGATTTTGATGAGGTATGGTATTTGTAGGTTACTCCGCCAATTTCTTCTTCCTTTTCAGAGACTTGCATCTCTTTCATATCAATTGACTTTCCAAGGATGAAGGTTGATTGTTTGAGGAGTTTGATGAGTTCAGAAACAATAAAGATATGAGGATTCTTGATTCCTTCTTTGATCAGTGCATATTCATCTTCTTTCAGAGTATTGACTTCTACAGAAAATGACAGATCTCCATTTTTACTATCAAAATCATTAAATGTGATTGAAAAGGAAGGTAGTTGTGCACTTTCTAATTTACGATCGATCATATCCATCATTGTTTTGAAGAACACACTATCAAAGCTTTGTTTATTTTTATTGAGACGGTAGTAAGTATCAAAATCTCCAATAATATTACAATTTGCAGGTTCATAGGGATTATTGTAACAGTAGTTGAGATAATTTTTTACATCATTTTCTCCTCTAGAAAGGAGATCGTTTAGTCTTTGTTTGATTTCTGATTTTGGTATAGATAATTCATTTGAAAGTGATGTCAAGAATACATCCATAAGAGAAAATACCTTCATTGCACTTGAAAATTTAACCACTTCTAGGGAGAGTAGGCTTCTCTGAATAGAAGAGACAGAGTTGTTTTCTTTTAAAATAGTGACGAGTTCTTCAGGGAAGAAAACATCTTTATTGAGCTGGTCAGTAATCGTTTTAATCTCTTTTTTAAGTTCAATAGTTTTTTGACCAAAGTCAGTAGCGGTTTCTTGAAGTAGGTCTTTTTTTTGAGGGTAGTTTAGCCCTGGAGCAGAGATCAGATTTTTGATTTTATTTTTTCCATCTGTAGTCAGGTCTGTTGACTTATAAGTATCAATATCAAATATCCCAAGCATCTGTCCATATTCATCGTAATGATTAGAAAAAGTTTCTACATATTCGTGTGGAGATTCAGTATTTGGGCGTGATTTCTCTTGTAGATATCGATTAAAAACTCCACTTCCAATAGCTACAATACTACATAATACTGTTCCTAGTACAGAATAATAAAAAGAACTATTATAACTTTTAACTTGGGTTTGTATTTCTGGATTGGGAGGTAGATCAGAATCATTAAGAAAATCAAAAGAAGAAGACGGGAGTTGCTCATCTGATTGGGAATTTTCTTTATTAATTTGTGCTTGTTGAGCAGAGTATGCTTCTTGTTCTACTTTTTGAATCTCTTCAGCTCCAAAAATTCCAGGATCAAGTGGGGATGTTGTTTCTGTATTGATTGGATCAGGCATTTTATCTAAAGAGTTTGCCTGCTGGTTCAAAGACGCTTGTTCAAGCTGAGAAGATAAAGAATCTTCTAAAAGTGATGTTTTATTTTCTTCGCTAATAACCATAGTGAGAAGGTTTAAGAATAAAGATTGTTTTTTTAAGAGAGTATTTATAATACTTTCTCAAAGTATATTCCAAAAACAAAAAAAGTCAAAAAATCTGACTTTTTTATTGGTTAGGAAATATTCTTTAGACTTTTTTATTCTACAAATGATTCATATTCATCAAGTTCGTCTTCCTGAGGATTCTCCTCGAGATATTTTTCGCAGCTAGGACAATACTTAACAAAGGGGTCTTGCATCTTAATAGCATGGTAAACAAACTCTCCAAGGTCTATTACTCCATTTTTACTATCAATTTGCATTACCTCTTCTTCTTTTTGTTCATCTTCAGTAAGGTCGAGTACATATTTAGCTGTGTAATCAGAAATGTTAATCTCTCTCTGATATTCAGCTCCACAACGATCACATATCTCACTTACCATACAACTCAAATTGTCAATTGTAGCAAAGATAGAGTCCTTTCCTATTGATTGAAGTGAAATTTCTCCTGAAACTCCTTCTGCGCTTAGATTTGGAATTTCTTCGAGCATTTTATTTTCAAAGCTTAGTTGATCGGTTACTTTTGCTTTGAGCATATCGGATACCTTAACCTGAAAATCTGGATGTGACATATTTTGATACAACAAAAACTAAAAATATATGCAAAGTGTTTATCGATATTGACTCTCCAAAATTTTATGAAGTAGTTCTAGCTTTCACAAAAGGGAGTCATAAATCTGAATTGACTATAACGATTTAGTCCTAATTTTCAAAGTTTTTTGACTTGTTTTTACCTAGAGAAAGGATATAGTCAGGATAATTTGCTTTATATGTCAAGGAAGAAATGAGACAAAAGGGCTTTACGATGATTGAAATTTTGGTGGTAATTGTAGTTTTCGGAGTCGGGATTTTAGCTATTTTAACAATGCTGACCAATAGTATTGGCTATTTTGATACGGTAAATATGCAAACCAGAGCAACTATGCTAGCAAAGGAGGCTCTAGATCTTGCATATAGTCATAGAGATAGTAATCTTGAACAAGGCTATCCTCGAAATTATGTAGGTTATGATGAAACCAATAATAAGGAGATTGTTCGAACTCCTTGAGAGGTATACAAATTAGGATTTAGTAAAGAGGGGTATTATTTGCTAGAAAAGAGTAAAAAAGAGTCAGATTTTTCTTCTAATTTTGATACATTTAGAGTTGCACTTGAGATAGGAGATGGGAAACTGCCATCTTATTATCGCTATCTTGAAGAAAAAGATGCTAGTACCGATGTCAGCAAAGGTTTTGCAAGGCGAGTTGAGTTTTCAACGGTTAAATGAGGCGAGTTTTCAACGGTTGAATGAGGAGTCTTCTCTCCCAACAAACTTCTCAAAATTTCATCTCATGCTCTTTATCAGAGAGGAGCAACAACAGGAGAGGTTGTTCTGGAGGGATTTATTGGTCTCAAAGATAGCAAAGTTGAAGAAGCTTCTCAAACAACAAATTAACTTTATCATTGATTGAAACGATGAAAAAAAACTGATTTACTTTAGCAGAGATTCTTATTGTTGTGATCCTTTTTTGAATGCTGGCAGGAATTATTATAAAAACTTATACGACGATTTCTCAAGTAAGTTTTAGACTTCAGCAGGAAAAGGAGATCGCAAAAGAGGCACTCGTGCTTTCTCAAGTTTTGGATAATCTTGCACAAAGTACCACTATTGATTATGATCAATATAAATCATCTGATCTTGTCGCAAACAATGGAATCGTAGATAGCCTTTATCTTAAAGGAGATAATGGAGACCTGTATCAGATTTCTTCGATTAATACTTGTTTAACAGATCAAGAACTTTATGAACAGGCAGAAAAATCTGAACTCAAAACGGAGAACCAGAAAGAGGAGACTCCTTGTCAACTTTCGTTTACAGGCACGACCAAAGATTGAAAAACAAGTCACCTTTTACTCGACGGTAAAAACTTCAAGCTTAGTAAAATGCAGTTTAAGATCATACCGTTTATCTGAAAGGAGGATCTTAAGAAAAATCTTGCTTCTGAAACACCCCAAGACTGAAAGCCTGCATTTCGGCTTCTAGGAACACTCTATAGTCATTACTATAATCCAAATAAATGGACTAATAATATCTCACTTCCTTTGCAGTTTTTCTTCTCACTTCAAGGGAAAACTGAAAGCCTTTATTCCGACACCAATACCAATGATTGACAGACACCTCAAGCCTAGGGGAAATATTCTCATTTTTACAATTTTTATACTCTTTGCTTCTGCTTTACTAGGGATTTTAGTAAGTATTATGATGAGAGATTTTCTCAAATATAGTAATGAAAACGCCCACTATCATCAAGCAAATGCTCTCGCAAAGTCAGCAAGTGAATTATGATTTATGCTGATAGGAGAAAGTAGGGCAGGTTTTGACTTTAAGTGAAATGGAGATGGTTTGATAAAAGCAAATTTTTCTTGTCCTGTAGAGAAAAATGAAAAAGAAGAATGCTGACTTCCTCGTTCGTTCTCTTTGAAAATCAAGGGGCTCAAAAATCAGATTTCTACTTTTTTAAAACCTGGACAATCACTCACCTTACCGACATTTTGGCATACTGTGGGAGATTTTAGGCTTGCTGGAATTCAAGGACGAAGCCATATTCCCACAGTGGATAATCCATCTGATTTTAAGCACTCTATTGTAGAAGAAAATGTACAAGAAAATAATAATTGAGAAACTTCTATCACAAAGCCAGGAAACTATCAACAAGGAGCTGACAATAGATATTATGTTGTCTCAAATCTCGATTCCAAAAATGGAAAGCAGCTTAATGTTTCTAGTAGTGATGGATCATCTCCTCTCTTTGACGGAACATTTAATATGACAGTTGAGGGGAAATATGGAGACAAGGTAGTTTCCAAAGAATATCAGCTTAATCAAGCATTGCCTGACTTTTTGCAAAGCGATAATTATCTTGAGTAAAAAGAGCCGATTATTGGTTCTTTTTTTATTATCAAAAAATGCTTTCAAATCATCGGTTTTGATTATTTTTTTGTTGGTGTAATTTTCTTATCAAAAATTTGCATTATTTTTTTTTTCATTTATACTTGAAGATGATTTTATATCACAAGCTTTGTATGATGATCAATAAAACAAAAACAAAAATTCTGACACTATCAGTCGCTTCTGTTCTGGGATTGGCTGCAATTACGGTACTTGCCTCTAATGCTACTAACAATGCGCTTGATTTTCAGGGTGAAGTCAAACAAAATGCTCATCTTGAACTCAATGAGCTTAAATTGATAGAGAATCCAACTAAGCCAGGGGTAACTTCTCAAACGGATGTGACTTGGAAGATGGATGATAACGAATTAGTAGCCACCAAAGAAGCAAAGGGGACTACAAATACAGTTAAGGGGCAATGAACGCTCTCTATTTGAGGACAATCAAATTCTATCTCAGAATCAGAATCATTTATTTTGTGAGGAACGAAGAACGCTCTGAATGCAAAAACCTCTATTATTGGAGCTTCTAATAGCATAAAAGGAGAAGAAGGAGAGGGGGATACTGTACTTGGATCTTCAGATGTTACTTTCACTTGAAGTAATAATATTGTTCAGTCTGCAAATGGAACAAATATTAAAGGTTCAGGGAATATAGTACTCTCAACGAATCAGGTAAATATTACAACTAATAATACTATGGCGATAGGAAATAAGGCAATAGTTTCTGGCCAGGGATCATTTGTGTTCAATGGAACGACAGAATCTCTCGATTCTACACAAGAATTTACAACGCTTATTTCTGGAAATAATGGTATGATTATCAACACGAATAAAAGAAATACGCCAAATGTAGGGCTTACTGTCAACTGAGGGATTAAAGTAGGACAGATAACGAATTTGGATCAACAGTGATCACTTATTACTCAAGATAACTGTCTTCAGCTTAAATCAACAGAAAAGGATGCTATTTCATTGAAGTGTAGAGATTTGTGAACGGATAATGTATCAAAATTTCAAACTCCAAAGTGTTGAAGAAATGCTGCCAATTATCATTATACAGATAGCAGGTGGAAAGGAGCTGAAAATACAGATTTTTGTGCTCAAGGAACTTTTGAAGGAGATAAGTCTTTTCGAAGTGAGGAGCAGAGGAAAACTCCTACAGGAATATGATCTTATGCAGATAGAGGTTTTACGTATGATTTTACTATTTGTTTTCGAGACAAAGATCCACTTTGTGCTCCTAAAAACCTAAGCAAGACTTGGAGATGTAAGACTGATCAAGGAAATGCTGTAGTCTGTGAGGCAAATCTTCAGATTAAACCTATGCAATGTGGAGCAAATCAGCATTTGGAAGATGAAGGACAAACTAATGGACCTACCCCACAAGGACGAAAGTGTCTGCCAAATCAGAAAAACGTCCATTGTGATGATAAAGGCATAAATGAAGCTAATGGATCATTTACAAATGAAAAGGTTTCTGTTAAACGAGATGCAAAGACGAGAACTTATGAAACTCCTTCAAAATGTACTCTAAAGTGTAATGAAGGTTTTAAGTTAAATGAAGCGAAAACAGCTTGTATGTCAAGTACTAAACAAGTAGCTTGTGATGAGACTTTTGTACAAAAGGAAAATGGTCGTTTAACTAATCCTCTTGTTCACGTTACCCATTTGCATGGAGATAGCTACTCAAATCCAGAAGAGTGTAATTTGGAGTGTAATTCAGGATACGATAAAATAACTTCCACAACACAAGTGCAGAGAAATAGAAATTGAAATCTCGTATGGTGATATATGAAGTCTTGTAAACAGAAGAATTATCGTTGTACTGGTCCAGTTCCAGAAAATGCGAAACTCGTTCCTGGAGATGATCAATGACTGAATCAAAATACTCAGAGAGTATTAGTGGAAAATGATTCTAGTGCAAAGTGTGAATATATCTGTGATGATAACTCAGAAACAAAAATAAAAACTAGAATTGTTAAAGGGCGTCGTAAGAAGGTTGGTATTTCCTGTATTCCTCGTTGTAATAGTAATGAACATCGTGAAGCGGAGTCTTGTGTATCGAATACCAAAACAGTTGATTGTGATGCTACAGGAATAAATAAAAATAATGGATCAATAGCAGAATCTAAGGTAACGATCACTTGGTCTAATGGGAAATGGTCATCTCCTGAGAAGTGTCAATTAACATGTAATACTGGATATGAATTGAAAAAAGAGTGAGATAATAGATATTGTGCAGAGAAAAAAACAAAAACGTATCAGTGTATAGGAGATGTTCCAAAATTTTCGTCACTTATTCTTAATGATGATAAGGATTTAAAGTGAGATACAAAAATTTCACTTGTGGAGCGCGGATGAAATACTGCTTCAAAATGTGAATATCAATGTAATATATGATATTTTAAAGTTTGAAATAGATGTGAGAAACCTTGTTATGCTACTATGCAACGAGATGGAGTAAGTGAAAAACATTATAAGCCATTTGAATACTACGTTCCACATCGTTTTATTAAGTGAAATAGCTATAATCCTTATGCGCTTGCTGCTATTAAAAGTGATTTCTTTAAAATTCTTGATTTAGGAAACTTTCCGACTGAAAACATAGGTTCGTCTCTATACTATAAAGTTCCTAACAGACTTAAGTATGCAAACGCGACAAAGTTTACTTCATTGAATAGAGATTCGAATGAAAATACAGCACTTTTTATCAAAGACACCACATGCAGTACAGAAGAGTGTGACTATCTTTATGTTCGTCCACGTGATGATGTGATAGAAAAAGGAGTTACTGATTTAAGTAGTCTTTATAGTGAGGGTCACTATACTTATGTAAGTGTAGAAGAAGCTAAGAATGGATTTTTTACTTCTCCATGATGGAACCATAGAGATAGATCAGGAAATTTATGAAGTGCCTTGTGTTTCTTTGATCAAACGGTTACCTCTGGTGGATCTTGTAGCCCTTCAGTAGGTTATGCTTGATGGCCACATTCTGCCAATGCTCCATATTCTTGCTCAGATGTATATCCAAAAGATGAATACGGAAAATGCTGAGGAACTATGACTCAAAATGGGGAACCATGCTCAGAAATGAAAACAAAAGATGCTTGTAATAAACATGAGAGACAAAATAATTCAATGTACTATTGTAAATGGAACGAAAAATAACGATATAAATGGTAAAAACTCTGATTTAATTCAGAGTTTTTTGCTATTTATCAATATTGGGGATTGAAAGGCTATTGTGACAGTAAACATCCCCTCGTTGATAGAAGTTGATTACAGGTGTTTTAGTGTCTATCAAAATAATAAAACCAATAAAAATATTTTTTGTCAAGGAGACAAAGAAGAGAATAGTCAGATTTTTTTGTGTTTTTCTCCTTCTGTGAGTATACTAGAACTGATAGTAAAACTTTATATTTCTATAGTACTTTTCTCATGAAAACTGAAAATACCCGTATCCCTCTTATTAGTATCAAAGACCTAACTCGAACCTATCCTGATAGCAAGAGAAAGCTTTTTGACAAGTTTAATCTTGAACTCAATAAAGGAGATTTTCTTGTGGTAACAGGGAAGTCTGGATCTGGAAAATCTACTTTGGTAAAATTTCTTATTGGTCAGCTGAGAGCTCCTAAAAAGACGGTTTTTTACAAGTTGGAAGATATGGCAGAATTTTCTGATGCAGAGATCCAGAGATATAGGAGAAAGATTGGTACGATGTTTCAGGATTATGAGTTGATTCATACCATGACCCCTCAGGAAAATATTATCTATCCGCTTTTGCTTGAGGAAGTTCCTCTTACCCAGATCAAAACTAAGTTTGATGCAGTAAAGTCGATCATCGATCTTTCTTCTATCCAGACTTCAGATATCAAGAGACTCAGTGGAGGAGAAAAGCAAAAAGTCTCTATTGCGAGAGCCTTGATTCATTCGCCTGATTTTATGATTGCAGATGAGCCTACAGGAAATTTGGACTATGAGAGCACCATGCAGATCGCAGAGATTCTTATTAGAGCAAATAAGCTAGGAAATACCATTGTTTTGGTAACTCACGATACCGCATTGCTTGAGTTTTTGCGCCTAAATGCATCGATTCAAATTCTCGAACTGGGAAATTAGTCAGATTTTGTGCTTTTATATCTCAAACCAAATTTCCAATGACCAAAACGATCGTTTGAGAGCGTATAGCAGAGAGTATTAGTAAGCTTGAAATTGCTGGTTATCTCCAGGAAGAAGCTATTGCTTGCCTCAAATATATAACGCTTCCCAAACTTAAAAATATAGAAAAAAATCTGACTTGTTTTTGTGAGTATCTTGTATTCCTCAATCAACAAAATACAGAAAATTTCCTCAAGCTTATTGAGAGAGATTCCAAATCACCATATTCTTATCCTCGTGATCTTGCCTACTTTTTTGCCCCAGAGAAGAAAATCTCTCTTAAGCAAAAAAAGTCCTATCTTCAAAAGGTGGCAGAGCAGGGATTCCCTTTGCTAAGTTTGATGCAGGGGATGAGAGGGTTGTTGGTACTAACGATTGATGAGTTTTGTAATGCATCTCCAACAAGAATTGATATTCATAAACTCCTAATGCATGGCAAATTAGACAAGCCTACTCCAAAAACAAAGAGAGTATTAAAAAAGAAGTAAAATAAAAGAGAAAAGTCTGACTTTTCTCCTTTTTATATATTTTTTCTTTTATGTTTTTTCTTATTTATTGCTTAGTGCTTCAGGTGAGTTCCCATACATCATGGCAATTACGCTTTCTCTGGTATCTTCTAGTCCTCATGTATTCAGATAGTGCGAGGCTATGAGTACAATTAAGTTGATGAATGAAGTCTGATTGATGGGAATGTTGTCGTGGTAAGTAGCAGATAGCCTTCCCAAATAATCCACATATCATCTGAGGGTTTGAGCACTCTCAGGTTGAAGTCTGCTATATGCCGGCATAATCCCAAATCTCTGCGCATCCTGCAAAAAGAATGGTACAAAAAAACCAGCCATTACCATGGTATTGGCATCTTTTCTGAGGTAGGTAATATTGTTGGTTGGATTGATTGTTTTGTAGAATGTGTTGTATACTTCTTTGATGATCTCCTCACTTTTGATCTCTGCAAGGAGAAAACTCAAAAATTTTGCAAATTGGAGGTTGATTGCTTTGTCTTTTTTGATTTGTTGGGAGATTTGTTTTGCTTGACGAGCCTGCTCTTGAGCCTGAGCAACGGCTTCTTCTCCTACCTGATTGATATCTTTTCTTACTCATCACATATCATCAATTCCTCCGAGTAGTTCTGTCATCTTACGATAAATAAGGTAAAAATCTGATTTTTTTCTCTATTTCTTATCTCGTTTTCTCAAAATCAGAAGCCACTATAATAGAGAAAGGATAAACAAAAATAAGAAATCTGATATATTTTATTGTTTTTTCCTTGAAATTCAAATCTATTTCAGTATATAGTATACTACTGCACTTGGTGAGGTGGATGAGTGGTTGAAATCAGCTCACTGCTAACGAGTCAGACGAGAGATCGTCTCGGGGGTTCGAATCCCCCCCTCACCGAACTTGAGGTCTGATTGGCAGTATTATGGCACTATAGCTCAGCAGGTTAGAGCGCGCCTCTCATAAGGGCGAGGTCGGTGGTTCGAGTCTACCTAGTGCCAATTTCTTTAATAAAGATCATCTCAAAAGTCATTCATATAGGGCGAAAGCCTGTGTTTTATTTTGTTTTGCTAAAAGGTATTATGGCCGCAAAGAAAAAGGGTGGAGTTGTAAAGGTTGCAATGGTATGTTCTGTTTGTAAAGCTACAAATTATTTTACTGATATCAATAAGGCAACTACTCCAAAGCTTGCTCAGAGTAAGTACTGCAAACACTGCAAAAAGCATACTGAACATACTTCTAAAGAAAAATTGAAGTAATTTATCAAATTTTATATTTTCGTAGGAAATTTTAACTGCCTTACGGATATTTTATATTTATTATTATCACTTCTAGGATGTTGACTATTAGATTATCTAGACACGGAAGATCAAAGAGACCTTTCTTTAGAATCGTTTTGACTGAGCATACAAAACCAGCTAAGTTTGGATATAAGGAAGTATTGGGTTCATATGATCCTTTGAATCATATCTTGCAGGCTGATGTAGAAACTATTAAGGCTTGGGTAGAAAAAGGTTCTCAAATGTCTGAAAGAGTTGCAAAGCTTCTCTTCAAGCAAACAAATGATGCTCTTTTCCAAAAGTTCTTTGAACAAAGAGAGAGAAAAGCTCTTCCAAAAAATGAAAAATAATTAAGTTTATATTTTTGAGAAAATCCGTTCAGGGATTTTTTCTTTACTTTGAAGATTGGGGTTTCCCAAAAAATGAATCAGATTTCTTTATTCTTTCTCTCTTTTAAGTACGATGATGACAGTAGATCAGATCTGAGGTTTTGAAGAGATGATTCTCTATATCCTTGGAGGATTGATGCTTATTATTTTAGGAGGATGTGTGTATTCTTTTTTCAGGTCGATCTTTTATTTTATCTTTTCAAAGGGGGATGATAAACAGATCAAGGCTGCCTGGGATTCAATTAGGCATATGATTTGGGGTTTGTTTTTGACAGTTATGGTAATTTTTATGTCGCCGACTTTACTTAAATTTATGAATGTTCAAGGAGCCGAGAGATACGAGGCAAGATCAATCTTTGTGTATATGGGAAAGATTCTAACAGGACTTTCAAAGTTGGGTAACATTGTTACTGAAAGTCAGCTCAATAACCAGTATAATGGGGATATGTACTATGATCTCAACTTTGATTCAGACTCAAGAATTTAATCTCAAAAAAAATAAAAAACTGATCTCAGATTGAGGTCAGTTTTTTTTGTCTATTTTATAGTTATTATTCTGCCTTATTTGTTGCTAGAAGTCTGTATCCTGCATAAGCAAGCACACTGATTGCTACGATAAGCATCATATCTTCTACTGGTCCAACCTTTGGAACCGCCTTGATTTCTGCTTTTGGTTCAGATTCTGTTCTTACATTAAGTTCGTATCTAATTTCCTTTCCTTTTTCATCTCTAGGAATAAAGTTGAAGATCAATTCTTGATCAGATTCCTTTGCTTGATATTCAAACTTTTCTTGAGACATAGGAACTGTTGCAAGTTTTTTGAATTCATTAAGTTCCTTATCAAAAAGCTGGATTTCGACATTTGCAGATGCGGAAAGTGCCTTCCAAGTAAGTACAACTTTATTTCCTTCTGTTACTGTGTGAGAAATATTTGCAAGTCTCATATCTGCTCCAGCTGCTCCATGTTCTTCTTCAGTCTCAGCAGCAGAATTTTCTGAAGCACTATCATTAGTTACCCCAAAAGTCTTACAAGCATCACCTTCTGCATACTTTTCATCAGTAAAATTGAAACAGAATTCCTTTGAATGACTTCCTTCTTGAAAGTTGTCGTCTGTTGGAACAATTACACCGTAGTAATTGGTGTTTTCTTCGAAATTTGAAGAATTAAGTTTAAGGCTGACTTCTGATGTCGCTTTGTCATCCGCAGAAAGAGCGTGTGTAGTTTCATTAAAGTCTGCTTTATTCAATTTTTCAGACCCTTGAGTATAAGAAGAAATTGGATTCTTCGCTACTATAATAGAATAACTTTCTACATCCGCATCTACAGAGTCTTTGAGTAAAGGTGAAGCAATAAGGAAATCCTTTGTTTTAGAATCTCCAGATCCATTTTGAAATCCCTTAACAGTTACATTCTGTGTTTCGGTGTATCCAAAAGTAAGATTTTTCCCTCTCAATGCATTATCTAGATTGAGTACAGGAGTGGCAGCATATGTTGCTGTTGAGGTAGCAAGCGAGATCAAAGCCGCTAAAGCAAGATGTTTTTTCATTTGTATAAATACTAATAAAAATAAATTACACCTAATTATAATCGAAATAAAAATAAATACAAAAAAAATCAGACTTTTTTTCTCTTGTTTTTTTTAAGGCTTTCAATATAGTGGAAACGCTGCTCTGGTCGTTCAGTGGATAGGACACAATCCTGCGAAGATTGTAACCCCGGTTCGACTCCGGGTCAGGGCAATTTGAAGAAGTAACTATGTTAGCCTATTTCTACCAAGGAATAGGCTTTTTCGTATGTTCAATACTGAGTGTTGCAAGCCTAACGAGAATTAACGAGGGCTTACACAGTACTATCTGAGCTATATGAAAGTGCTGTGGTGAAAGGAAGTATCCTCTTTTTTACAACACTATTGTCAGAGAACTTACTTGAAAGGTTGAGATAGATGAAGAAACAGGCTCTACAGAATATAAGAAACGGTCACAATTTCTGTAGATAAAAAAAGAAATTAAAAAAACGCTTAAATAATCGAGTGCTTCGAGTTGGTATGCTATGTCCTTTTTAGGATGTTTATATCATCAAGAAATAATTCAGAAGGACTAGCTACCTTGCAGATGGAGAAAAGTCTAGCAATAAGGGGTGTATTCTCTATCTTCGAGGAATTGAGAAGATAGAGAAATAAGATTAGATTTTTTATCCCTTGCAAACTTTGTTTAAAAAGATATAAGAAAATGTTATATATTCTCGTGATTTTTTAATTGAATCCCCTTCTTCACAATGCCAAGAATAAGTAATGTAACAACGCACGGAATAGAAGATTCCATCATAGCTTCAGGTTATCCAATGAGGCTAGAAACACCAGAAAATATAAAGGAAGAGATTAGAGATACTCCTGAATTCCCTGGTAAAAGAGCGATTCAACTTGCTCATACTCCTGCTGGGAGCGGTCATGATCAGTTCCTTACAGGAATGATTGCCCAGTTTGACCTAACCTTTTCAAATAAAGCTTGGGTAGAAGCTGAGAGATATCACTTTTTAGATTTTATCTCTAGTCAGTCTACGATGCATAGATTGACTAAGATGGATTTTGATTCCGTTTTCAATGAGTATGTCTCCCAGCAGACGAGGGAGCACATGAAGGAACTCCAAGAGGCATATAACGAGAATCCGACAAAGGAGAATAAGTTAAAGCTTTTGTATAATGCACCTGCTTGATTGGAGCTTACCGCAAGAATGACGACTAACTATCGTCAGCTCAAAACCATTTACAAGCAAAGGAGGAATCATCTCTTACCAGATTGGCAAATGTTTTGCGACTGGATTGAAACCTTACCTTACTCTGAACTTATTACAGGAAAAAAGAAAGGGTAAAGTCATACTTTCTAAGTTCTCTCACTTGAGAGGGCTTTTTTAAAGAAGCTAATTAGCTAACTTATTAGGAGTAAATTCAGCCCATATAGCTCGATTCTCCATTTTTTTCAAATTCCTGTTTCTTGCTTTTTTTTGTAGCTAATAACCTTTAATTTGTTAATAGGTCATTATATCATAAAAAATCAAATAGAGATAGTTAAGTATAGCTTAACTCTTCTAAATAATTACACAAACATAAGATGTTGTTGTATTATACTTAGGAAGTACTCTTATTTTTTAAATTATTTTTGCATAGGTAAGTCTATTTCTGCGTCTAAATAAAGTATTTGATTAAGCGAAAAAAAATATGAAATCTCGAGCCTTTTTATATCTACTTGAGCTCTATGAAGTAGAGATATTATTTTTGCTTCTCGATAGGATTTCCTTAAAACGGTTTTTTCCAATAAAATGGATCATCCCATACAAATTGATCATAGTGGCAAACTTTTTCAATGAGCCCATATTTCTCCAATCAAAGTCTTTGAAAGAAAAAAAGATAGAGGAGGGTAAAAATAAAAGCAATCATTAAATCATGTTAAAAATGTAAAAAGGTTCCTTTTATTTTCAAGAGATTTATTAGAAGATTGGTTATAATTCAAAATCCGCCACTAATTTTTATCTTCTCCATCCAAATAGAGCTCATCCAAATGATAGAGTAGATAACTTAATCCAAAAAATCCTCAAACTGCAATAACAAAGCTGATAGCTCCTATTCCAAATGCATGCCCTAGGTTGAAAATGCTATGAATCAAAAATCCTACACCTAAAGCGAGAGGATAAGCTAGATATCGACTGACCTTTCTTAACTTTAAAAGTATTAATGCAATTGCTCCTGTTGCCAATAAATGTACCATCGTTGCAACCAGCCCCCTTCCGATCAAAAATCCTGATGAAACTTCATTTTCTCCTAATAGCATCAATATGAGAGCTAAACTATTTTCTATCAAAGCAAAAGCGAACGCAACAGACAAGCTAAGTGCCAGGAGTTGTGATATGCTTGTTTGATTTTCAGTGTTTTCTTCGTATTGAGCGAGTGAAAATTTTAATAGTTCTTCAGTATAGGCAAGGGTTAAGTAATAGGGAATAAGTATAAAAACAGATCCCAAAGACTCTCAAAAGCTGATCTTACTGGTAGATCGAATCAATATTGCAAGAATGCTGATTCATATCCAATTGTTGAGTCAGATTTTATTCCTTTTTATCAAGCTTCGAGCTATTCGAAGAATGATAAGTATCCCCACACACCATAGCCAAAAAAATAAACCACTTGTCCCGCTGACCGAGTCTTTTATACTTATTCGTCCCATATGCCTAAAAAGTCGCTCATAACCTGCTAAGGCTCCTACTAAGCATCCAGAGAAAATCAATTGTTGTGTTTTTGAAATAGAGGTATTAGAAAAACGAGCGAAAATCTGACGAAAAAACCGCGTTCGAAAAAGCGTTATTATGAACAGTACTGTTAAAAGTCATAAGATCTGCACAATCGCCAGTTTAGCAAATAAAGAAAAATTTAGTGAATGTTGAGTTTTCGCTGCTGCAAAACCCATTCAGCAACGAGCTCTCCAGTTCCATCACGAGTAATTACAAACAGTTCCTGAGATGTTGATCCTTTAGACATTTTTGCTTTAAATCCAGTAACTGTCGGATAAGAAATCGTGAAACGAAGTTCAGAGGAGGCTTTCTGTTGTCTGTGGATTCTCCCTGGGATGATACGGGCAATTTCAGGATTTTGCTCAATCCTACGAAGAAAGTCGTGAAATTCAGGAAGGATGTGATGTTCAGTCTTTACCTTTTGAAATCCCAATTTCATCTCTCCACAATAGCAATAAAAATCTGCCTTAAACCTATGGATTTGAAAAAAAAATGCAAGTGAGATTTTCTCAACTGCTCAGCTTGAAATCTTCTATCAAATCCCTATTCTTAAAGAGAAAATTGATACTCACTAAATGACCATAGAGAAGAGTATCAACAAAATCTTGAATCTGACTTTTTTATCCCTTTTTGTGCTTTGATGGCAACTATGAATATTCACGAATTTGAGCTTCGCTATCTCTCATACAAGGGATTGGATTTTAGATTGGGTTTGGGGCGAGATGAGGATACTTTGATCAAACTTGTTAAAACCTCAGATAGAGGACAATTAGAAAAGTCGGTACCAGAGACCTCTCCTGATGATTTAAAGCGCTTTACTCACGAAACCTATACTCCTTTTAAACAAGAGCTTATTGATAAATCTCGTGAGATATTTCCTCTCAAAACTTCTAAATATTCACTTGCAGATTATATTGAGAGACTCGAGTATGAACTCAAGGTAATCAGAGAAATGGGCTTTAATTCATACTTTTTGATTGTATCAGATTATGTGAGATGGGCCAAGAGACAAATGATTGTAGTAGGGCCAGGAAGAGGTTCTGGAGCAGGAAGTTTGCTTGCTTGGGCGATCGAGATTACGGATGTGGATCCTATGCCCTTTGATCTACTTTTTGAGAGATTTCTCAATCCAGCAAGAATTTCAATGCCCGATTTTGATATCGACTTTGAAGATACTCAGAGACAAAATGTGATAAATTATTGTACACAAAAATATGGAGAGGAAAAGGTATGTTCGATAGGTACTTTTATGAAAATGGCGTCTAAAGCAGCTTTCAAAGATGCAGCCCGTGCGGTGGGAGTACCATTCGAAAGGTCAAATCAGGTTTCCAACCTTATTCCTGAAAAAGTAAGTCTAAAAAATCTGATCAAAGATTCCGCTCCTGAGTATGAGGAAGTGCAAAATATTTATGAGTCAGATGAAAAAGTAAAACAGGCATTCGATTACGCAATGTCACTTGAGGGAAATATTAGACAGTTGGGGGTGCATGCTTGTGGAATTATTATCGCTCCAGAAGCTGTTTCAACCTATTCAGCAGTGCAATATGCAAAGGAAAATGACCATACGCTTGTTAGTCAGTATGATGGACCGACACTAGAACAGATTGGTCTTTTGAAGATGGATTTTCTTGGATTGAGAAATCTCTCTATCATCAAAAACTGTATCAAAATTATTAAGAATAGATATGAAAAGGCGGGGAAAGAACTGCCTGAGATGTTTGTTCATTTTCTGAAGACAACTTCATTCCAGCCTGATATTACGGATGAGTTTACCTATGATACGATTTTCAAGGCGGGGGAGACAACAGGGATTTTCCAGTTCGAATCGCAATGAATGAGAAAATTCCTTATCCAGCTCGAACCAAACTCTATCAATGACCTGGTAGCGATGAATGCTCTTTATCGTCCTGGTCCAATGGAATTTATTCCGAGATACATTGAGAGAAAACAAGGTCGTGAACCAGTAACCTATATGACAGATGAACTCAGAGCCGAATTGACTAGAAAATATAGTGCTGAAGTCGCAGAAGAAGAAAATCAAAAGCTGATTCAGGATCTTAGTCCTATTATGTCTTTGACTTATGGAATTGCTATCTATCAGGAACAGCTGATGTTTCTAGTACAAGCAATGGCAGGATTTTCGCTTGGTGAGGCAGATATGCTCAGAAGAGGAATCGGAAAAAAGAAAAAAGAAGTAATCGAACAGCTTAAGAAAGAATTTGTTCAGAGAGGACAAACTTTTAGAGGCTATAAACCAGAGACAACAACTTCGATTTATGAAAAAATGATTGAGCCAGCTGCTTCATACTCTTTCAATAAGTCGCATTCAGTATGTTATGCGATGATTGCCTATCAAACAGCTTATCTCAAGGCGCATTTCCCTTTAGAGTTTAGTGCGGCACTTATCAGATCGGTAGAGGAAGATATCGATACACAGAGTTTTTATATTTCAGAGATCCAAAATTCTGGAATTAGAGTACTTCCTCCTCATATCAACGAATCGTTTAATCATGTGGCTGCGATCGATGAAGATGTCAGACTTTGATTCTTTTCAGTAAAGGGAGTAGGATCTGAAATCTGAGAAACGATCCAGCAAGAAAGGGTCCAAAATGGGAAATTCTCATCACTTGAAGATTTTCTCAAAAGGTGCTCAAGTATCGTTAATAAAAAATCACTTGAAAGCTTAATCAAGGCAGGAGCTTTGGATGGTTTTTGAGATAGAAAAATGCTTCTGGAAAATATCCAGGTAATGATCGATTGGAGTAAAAATATCTCTAATGCTGATTTTTGACTCTTTTGACCTGTGGGACTGGATACTACAATCCAACTCAAAAACATTGATGAGCCCTCAACTCCTATGGAGAGGTTGATGATGGAGCAGGATGTTTTAAAATCTTTTCTTTCAGGGAATCCTCTTGATGGGTTCTACCTTCATATCAAAAAGGGATCTTTTCTCAATCAGGTTAAAGAGGCAGAATCGTTCCCAAAATTTATTGTGATCGGTTATATTAAAGAGATTCAGAGAGCAAAGAAAAAAGGATTTTTTATTAAGATTGAAGATATTTCAGGAGATTGGGAGTTTTTTACCAAAGATGTCCTCAATTTTCAGAAGTTTGATCTTATCATTCTTTATGGAAGTAAAAGTAATGGTAGAGTCTATATTGATAAGCTTGTTAAAACTTCATATGAGAAGCTCAAAAAGTTGGCAGGGGGAAGGTTTGATCCAGAGCGAACTGTTGTAAGAGCCAAGAAAGAGAGATATGGAGATATCAAAAAGCAAGAACTTGAAAGAATAAAGGCAGAAATTCAGACTCCAGTCGTAGAGAAAAAACAAGATATTGAGATTTCTTCTGATGATTTTGAAGAAAACCCAGCAGAGCTTTTGGATGAAGTTTTGCCTTCTGATTATGAAGAAGAAATAATCGAGAATGAAGATGCTTTTGTTCAAGAGAATGAAACTATGTCAGAAGAAGATGAAAATACTGAATTTGATTCAGATGTTCCTTCAAAGGCGCAGATTTTAGAAGATCAAGAATGAACTTCTTGAGAGCAGAAACTTTCCCGAGATTTACCAGAATCTCTTGATCAAATTAAAAAACTTATCGCAATTATCAAAGTTCATCCAGGTTCGATAGAAATTACTTTAGGTGGGAAATCTTATAAGATATCTGAACAATGACTGCAGGAGATACAGGATCTCTTGGGATAAGCTAGGCAAGATACTAATTGTTGTAATGTAAAAAAATGAAAAAACTGATCTCAGATTGAGGTCAGTCTTTTTTTTGGTTGAAAACTATTGGTCAATATGAAACTTTTTTGGATTTTTGGATTTAAATTCTGCAGGAGATAGAAACCTTTCTATGATAGCATCGAGTACCTTATCTACATTTTCTCAGGTCTTCCCAGAAACACAAATAATTTCTGACTTATCTAACCCAATCATATTCTCAATCTCTCCAGCAACTCTATCTGGATTCGCTGCAGGAAGATCAATTTTATTGAGAACAGGAATGATATCAAGACCTTGATCAATAGCCTGATAGAGTGTAGACAGGGTTTGAGCCTGGATTCCTTGGCTGGCATCTACGAGCAAAATTGCACCTTCTACCGCAGCCAGAGAACGAGAAACCTCATATTGAAAATCTACGTGTCAAGGAGTATCTATCAGATTGAGTTCATACCCTTTTCGTTGCATTCTTGCTGGGGTTAGCTTAATAGTAATTCCTCTCTCTTGTTCAATATCCATACGATCCAAAACCTGAGAATGATTGAGCTTTCTTACTGTTTCTGTAATTTCAAGCATTCTATCCGCAAGCGTGGACTTCCCATGGTCAATATGCGCAATGATACAAAAATTTCTAATCTTATCCATAGTATGATAAATAGTCTTAAAAGTCAGATTTCTTTTATTGTTTTACGTAATATTTTCTATTAATCTATAGTTTTCCTAGGCAAAAACAAGTGTTTTTATTTTATACAAAAAAGTATTGGAAGTTTTTCTCATTCATTAAAGTTTAAAACTCTTCGATCTGAGCTGCTTATTGAAGTTGAAGGTCCTCCATCAAGATTAATAGCGTCTTTGATACCAAGCCCAAGAAGCTCATCAGCAACTTTATCTAGAGTAAGATTATTTCTGAAAACAACGATAAGGCTTTTTGTTCATTTTTGAGCTATAAGAGTCCTTGGGTGAGGAGTATTTCGATGAGAAATCGACTGAGCGAGGTCGTTATTTTTCTTTCATCATTTGATGAGTCGTGGTCATGCATTGAAGACTAAAGCTCCAGTCATAATCACCTCTCCATTAGCCACAAAAAACTGAACTCTTCCTTGCTTTTCATCAAAGATGAGCGTTTCTCCCAGATTGGGATCAGAATTTTCTATTTTTTGGTAGTTAAGGCTTCCCGTTACCGTAAATCGCTCTCCTGCGGGAAAGAATCTTTCGCCGTCTTTGCCAAAATAACTACCATTAACGACATATTTACATTTTTTTTCATCTTGGAGGTTTTTTGTAGTGTTTCCTCCAGAAAAAAAGAGGAGTTCACTTCCAGAAGAAATTTCAACAATAGTGGGATTATTATACCAAAAATTCAGGAATAATCCAGAGACTGAAATGAGGATCAAAAGACTTATTGGTATGATCTTTTTCCACATTTTAAATATTCTAAAAAATAAAAAAAACGAAATCTGATTTCGCACGGTGTTTTTATGTTCGGAAGATTAGGGATTCGAACCCTAGATACGGTTGCCCGTATACATGTACTCCAAACATGCGCCTTCGACCGCTCGGCCAATCTTCCATTTAAGTTTGCACTGATTTAAGGTTTCAATATATTCAATCTTCTCGTTCTATTTTCTTCATTGAAGAGCTTAATTTGACAGCGAAAATTCTAAGTAAAACAAATAAAAAATCAAGTCATTTTGGTAGAAAATAAAAAAAATGCCAATCTAATTTTCTAGTAAACAACTAGTAACAAAGATTGGCATTAAAAGTTTAAATAATTGTTTTTCTACCCGTTTCTTTTTATATTATCCTTTCTTTTCTTTGGGAAGAGTTCTTTAACAAAATATTTGATTTTGTATTTAAATATATAAATCAAAGAACCTATCACAAAGGTCGTTCCCAGATAATAGTTGAGAAATACTGCTATAGATGCATATAAGATCCAGAATATCCAAGATAGAATAGATGACTGCCATGCTAAAGTACGAGTTAACGATAGTAAACCATACATTACTGCAATAGTTAATATTATGGTGATTACTAAAACATTTCTAGGTATTTCCCCTTGTCGGTAGTGTGGGTCAACTGTTTCTTTGAACTGATTATTTATTTCATCATAAAAAATATAACGATGATAATAGCGTTCCTTTATGACAAAAAAACCAAGCTCATGATCACAAACCATCGCTATAGAATCTTGGATTTGGACTGGTTTTTGTGTTAAGATAGCACGGAGTTTATTTTCCTCATTTCCTGGTGTGTTATCCCAGTGCTGTGTAAAAGTCCATACTGCTTTGTCTATCAAAGAATCCGTATTCCGAGAAGCTAAAGTAGCATTCCATGATACTAATAGCATCAAGATAAACAATAATTTTGTCTTCATTTTAATAGAGTACTCCTATTAACCTCTTTTTTTGAGTCAGACTTTGAGTACATTGGCCTGTTGGGTAATTATTTTTTTGTTTATATAACAATATAATAGATATTTTATGATAAAAGTCAAGGGTAAATGTTTTTTTATTTCTAAGACGAAAGAGAAAAAAAATTATCCATACTATGTAACTTCATTACACTCATACTCGGCACAAAAAAGCTCACTGTCTCCCCCACATAACTAAAGAGCGAAACTGGATCTCATAGAATCTTGTAAGTATGAATTTTGGTGGTTCGAGGAACTTTGAGAAGCGTATCTTTGAGCATTAGGATAAAGATCTTGTTGGGAGCTGAACCAGGATTAAAAGTACAGCAATAATCTACCTCTCTATGTTTTGCTACGATATAACACAGCGTCCCTCCTAAAGAATGTCCACAAATCCATTTTTGATAGTTTCCATGGGTTTTTCTGAGCTGATCAAAGAGCGTTAAACTTCCTGTCACCCTCGGATCAATTGCATTGACTCATAGAATGATCTGAGCATCAGAAATAAGATCTGATTTATTTTTAAAATCAGTTCCTCTATAGGCAATAATGCAAATTTTTTCCTGATGATTGAGGTAAATACAGTGAAAAATTGAGTTATAAGCAGGTTCAAGATAAAAATTTCATACCTGATAAGGTCTTTTTTCTGGAGGTAGATAAGAATATGCAGTAATCTCAGCCAATAATTGATCTCTCTGAGGAAGATGGACTTTAGATTGTAATTTTGAATTGGATACTAAAGTTTTTAAACTGGTTTTTGCCGAAGGAGAAAGTGTAGAAAGCTGTGATTGAAGTTGGTCAAATTCCTGTCTTTTGTCTATAGAAAAAGTTGCCTCTCAACGAGAGATTAGCTCTTGACTTTTTGAATATATCGTAGACTTAAGGTCGGATCGCCATTGTTTAGTCAGCATTTTTTTGTTCTGTAAAAAGAGCTAAAAAAGTCTGATCGCTCAAAAGGTCAATCATCTGATCCATAATTATTTTTTTCTGCGGTTCATCAAGAATCTTACGAACACCAAAAAGCTCTCAAATAAGTGTTGTTTCTTTATTATCAAGGAGATCCTGCTTAAGGTAAAGCATATTCCTATCGATTGCAATATCCGTTACCCCAACTGCATGTAGTTGCTCAATCTTTTCTTTAACCTGAGGTGTAAAGAGCGAAAGATCACGAGGATTAAGGTAGGTAACTTTGTGATCTTGAAAAGAAGTTGTCTTATTCCTTGAGGTTTGATAAAAATAATTAAGAAATTTATAAGCAAAAAAGAGTACAAAAATCAGAACCGCAATCAGCGATATCCCTTGTAAAATTTTCCCTATCACTCCTGGGATAAGGAAAAACAATATCGTAAAAATAAACAAAGAAACCATAGGAACAGAACGAGAAAATGATGCCATCTCCTTGAGCGTCATTGCCTTGTTGTGACTGAGCTGGATGTAGACCAAAGCACGCGTAAGAAAGGTTGCTTCTGGAAGTTTAATCTTATGGATAAAAAAGGTATCATTTACCATATGATCATTATCATAAGTATCAATTTCTGCTCATTGAATAATATTTGATCGATTGACTTTTTGAAAAGAATATTTGACGTACATATCAACGCTAAGCATCGATATAAATCTGATTCTTTGCAAAAAATCAATGCCCTCTGGAAAGAAGTCATTATTGCCAGCATATTGCAAACCAAGCTTTGGCTCTGGAATATTTGCAAGCATCAGATTTTTTCAATAAATAAAATTCTTTCCTATTATACTCAAAATTGATAAAAAAAGCAAAAAAGAAAAACTAAATCAGATTTTTCTTTTTTGATATTCTTTCTTAGATAGAGGAACTCGTAGTTTTTTCTATTTCAGTATCCCGAGTCTCTCTAAAATAGAGGTCATCTTTAGGATCTTTTTTTGATAGGGGAAAACCTTTGTCTTTACTCAAAGATAGGAGGCAATTAAAAAGAGGTGTAATCTTCCCGTGATGATAATATCAGCTCCTTTTACCTTCTGTAGAAATGTACTAAAGTTTTCTTCCCAATCAATACTCTCCATGGTTATATTAAGATCTTTTTCAAGTTGCGTTTGATATTGAGGATCGTTGTAAACAGGGGACTCTCATTTGCTCACAGGAACATAAGCAAGCTCATAGCCCTCTTGGAGAAGAGATTTGCATTCAGCAAGAAGGTTTGGATAGAATTTTTCACCATTTTTATTCAAATTGATAAGGGCAACTTTCTTATCTGATGGACTGTCTTTTTCAACAGTTCTTCGATCGTAGGCAAATCGGCTCGTATCCATAAAGAATTCTGCGCCTTTATATCCAAGTTTCTCTAGTGCATGTACAGAGTCCTCATCACGAGCATAAACTGCTTTTGTACGCTTGAGCAACCATCCAAAGAGTTTGCAGTTGAGTGATTTTTTGGGTGTTTGGATCCCTCCCATCAGATAGAGATTGATTTTTTTTAATTTGTCTGCGAGGGGGAGTAGTGCAAGGTTCCAATATCGATAAGCATTTTTGCTTTCTTCTGTTAGGATTTCTCCACCTCAGATAATTACTGTATCAATTTGTCTATATTGGATAATTTCTTTGATACGAGGAGAAAAAAAATAGTGGAATCCTGATCTTATTCCCTTGGGAAATTCATGAAGATAGGTGATATCCTGCATATCAAGAAACTGAGAAAAAAAGCTTTTCAACCATTCTGGATCATAGGCAGAAATCAGAATTTTTTTACCTTGTTGTTGTAAGAGGCGAATAGTCCCAAGTAGAATAATTTCATCTCCCATATTTTTATAGCTCCAGTTTCCGAGTATCAATACACGCTCTCATTTTATGTTTAGTTGCTGGCTGATTTGCATTATTCTTTATCTCCCTTATGAATAAAAATCGCTTTTAGTCTATGGTTTCCTTTGTTTATGTCAAGGAGAAGTCAGGTTTATAATAGACTTGAATTTTCTATAATAGAGTTTCTGAGTATAAAAATCTCTTGATTTTCTCCGATAAGTAGCTATAAAAATGCTATTTGTATGAGAAAATATACTTCTTATACCTTTATTTGTTAAGCACTATGCTATGACAGAACAACAAAATACTTGGGGGGCAGTGGAGAGATCTAGAACCCCTAGAGCTCCTCGTGTTGCGCCAATGCCAGACTCGAGACCTCAAAAACCAGAGAAAGTTCCCTTGTGGATTGTGATAATGTTTATTTTTGCGCTTGCATTCTGTCTGTTTGCGGTGTATAAGGCTTTTATTTACAAGCAGGGGTATAATGAGGGATCATCAAATCAGGAAGTAATTGATGTAAACTTTCAGCAAGATACAACAGGAGAAGATCTCCAAGAAAATGGTATCACCAATATTTTGACAGGAGATGTTGCTACAACTGATGTTGTTAGTTGAGAAACTGCTACAGAGGCATCAGCTAATGTTCAGAGAGTGAATCCATCTCTTTCAGTGTCTTGAAGTCAAGCTTGAGCTCAATCTGAATGAACAACAACCATTGATCGTAGTGGAGATACAGCTTTGATAGAGCAGTTCTATAAGCATTTGATTGCAAATGAGTTTGATGCGATGAATGCTTTGGTGCAGGGACCATTATTGAGAAGTAAGGCATGGAAGGATCATTGGAATGCAAAAAATCTTGGAATTTTCAGTAGAAACCTTGTTGGTAATCTAAACTTAGATAATCTCTTTTTTGTTGCCAATAGTGTCGATGAAGCCAAAAAATCTAGGCAGTATTCCTATACACTTAGCTATACGATTCAGCCAGATCATCAATACAAAGAAGATCGAAAGATTACGCTAGTTACTCAAGGTACTGGTAAAGTGTTGATCTCAGAGATTATGTGTGAAACGAAGTGATGCTCTCGTTCTCCATTCTTCTGGCCACAAAACTTAGGATTGAAGTAAAAAAATAATAAAATCTGACCTCGGTGTCAGGTTTTTATTATACTTATATGAATTATTTTAGAAGAAATTTATGAACTACGAACTTTTTAATCATCAAGACAAAAAAATCTATCTGATAAATATGCTCAGGGAAGAGAATCAGATTTTTTCTGAGTTGTTTGAAAAAGGAGTAGAAAAGTATCTCAGAGCAGGCAAAAAAATCTGAATCCTGATCAATAAAAAAGGTCATACTTGAGGGACAATTTGTCATAGCTGTGGGTATATCCCTCAGTGTGAAAATTGTTCGGTTGCGATCAATTATTATCTTCTCCCAAGTGGGCAGAAGATGGGGCTTTGTCATATTTGTAAAAGACAATATCTCTATCCACAAACCTGTGCTCAGTGTGGCAGTTCCAAGATCAAAGAATTTGGGATGGGAACGCAGAAGCTTGCACAGTTGCTCAAGGAAAAGTTTTGAGCTGAATCTCTCATCGTTGAGTCAGAAACCGTCAGATCTCAAAAAAAGATAGAAAAGCTGACCTCAGAGCTCGATAACCTCAAGTCTCAATCAAAAAATCCGATAATTATTTGAACTTCTTTGCTTACTACTCCGATCAAAAATTGGAAATTTGATCTTTTGATTTTTCTCAATGCAGATATTGGCTTAAATATTCCAGATTTTAACGCAAATGAGAAAAATTTTTATTTTCTCTATGAGGCATTTGTCAAGCATCAATGTCCGACTTTTTTGGTACAAACGATGAATCCTGAGCATTATAGTATCAGAATGGCTTGCAAGATGCAAAAATCAGATTTTTATGCTGTTGAAAATGAATTTCGTCAGGCTCATAATTATCCTCCTTATGGAGAACTTTGCTTGATCTTGTACAAGGATGAGATTGAGGAAAAGCTTTTTACAAAAGTAGATCAGCTTCACAAGGAATTACTCTATTTGCAGGAAAAGTATCAACTCAAAGATCTAGAGATTTATACCACACCACCTTTGATTTACAAAATCTTTGGCAAGTACAGATATCAAGTAGTGATAAAGGGGAAAGAAGTCAGAAATTTCATGGATATTGTATTTTCCAAGCTCCAGCTCCACAAAAAAGGCTTTAAAATCAATCGAGATGCGGAAAGTATCGTGTAAAAACAGATAGAAGTTAAAAATATCTAACTTTCTCTTGATTTTTAGTAGGTTATAAATATATAACATATTGTTATGTATTTATAACTTTTTAGTTTGTTAAGAAAAAAAAGATGAGGAAAGAAAAGCTTTTGAAATTTCTAGGAATGTTATTCATGGCTTGGGGTTTTTGAGTTTTTGTTAATATAATTAGGCAAATCCCCTTTGATTTTCTAGATCCAGCATATTTTGCAGTGGTAGGTTTGATGTTGGTATTGTTATTAGGAGGAGGGACTATGCTCCATATCGCAAACAAGATGAAAAAACAGAATTCTGTCATTGAGACTGATGAAATGTTTAAAAAGGTTGGATATACTGCATTGGCGGCTTCATTTCAGGTGTTTTTGATCCTTGTTCCGATAGTGCTTTGTTTGGATAGGTTTTTCTCATTTTTGGATAAGATGAGCGCTAAAGATATTGTAACTATTTTTTGGTTTGGATCTTTGTTTTTGGTGGTAAGCTTTTCAGGATGGTATTCTCATCATCCAGACAAAACCTGACTTTAGGCTCAGACTTTTAGATTTTTTTTGAAATTATGCAAAACTATATCAAACAGTTTAGGTTAGAACTGGGTTTGACGCAGCAAGAATTGGCACAAAAAGTTTGAGTAAGGAGAGAGACGATTGTATTTCTTGAGATGGGGAAGTATAACCCTTCGTTAAAGCTTGCTTTTCAAATAGCAAAAATTTTTAATCGTAAGATTGAAGAAATTTTTTTGATAGATAGCAATGATGATTTGAAAAATTAACTAAAAAATATTTTACTTCGTAAATAATATCGCTTTGCGTTATTTACTTCGTAAATAATATCGCTTTGCGTTATTTACTTCGTAAAAAATCCCTCAAAAATCTGACTTTTTATCCCCTTTTCCCTATGATGAAGCGATTGGCTAAACTTTTTCTTTGGTGTGCGAGATTTCGTTATGATATCCAGATCAAAGGACTTTCTCAGCTAAAATCTGGACAGAGCTATCTGGTATTACCAAATCATAGCTCTCTTTTGGAGCCGATAATTATCTTTTCGCTTTTTGTCCCTAAGGTACGCCTCAGGCCAGTTGCTACCTCTGCATTTGCTAACAATCGTTTTCTCAAGCGATTTTTTGATCGTATTGGAGCGATTGCGGTAGAGGAGTCTTCGAGCAAGGATACTCAGCTTCTCGCCTCACGCCTCAATCATTCCCTTGATCAGCTCCAGTCTGCACTAGAGACGGGCGATTCTGTCTTGCTTTTCCCTTCAGGACAGATTGCCGGGCAGGGGAAGGAATATCTCGGAGCCAAAAAATCAGCCTATCTTGCACTTCAATCCGCACTTCCTGAGACTAAAGTTCTTACCGTGAGGGTTTCTGGACTCTGGTGATCAATGTGGTCCAATGCTTGGAATGGCGCTCGTCCTAAGCTTTTCTTTACTTTTCTAAAGGCGGTCTGGTATCTCATCGCAAACCTTTTTATTTTTCTCCCAAAAAGAAAAATTCTGATCGAAATCCTAGATCAGACCTCAACTCTTAAGGACTTGTCTCAAGGGGATTTAGTCAGTTTCAATCAGTATTTAGAAGATTTTTATAATCAAAGAGGGGAGGAGAAGCTCAATTATCTCCCACATTACTTCTATTTCAACGATGTTAAGCACAAAAAACTTCCTTCCACCATTACCAATTCTATCGCTTCTTTGCAAGATATCCAGTCCTATGATACTTCTAAGTTCTCAACTGATATCGTTGATTTTGTCTCCTCAGAACTCAAAAAGATCAAAAATCTGACTCCAGAGACCAATATTTCACTCGATCAGCATTTGGTTTTTGACTTGTATCTGGATTCGCTTGATATGGCAGAGCTCAAAAATACCATTCTCTCTACCTATCCCAAAGCATCCAATACTCCAATCCTTGAGCTCAAAACTGTAGCCGATATGGTAGCTATGGCATCGGGACTGACCAAGAGCGAGAGTCAGCTTTTTAAGCCTTGTGATTGGCATATCTCGCCACAGAATCTCTCTCGAAATCTCGATCCTGCGCAAAATATCCTTCAACATTTCAAATCTCAGTGGAAGTCTGACAAAACTGCATCACAAGTCTATGATCAGCTCTTTGGTCTACAGTCGAGAAAGGATATTGTCCTCAAATCACTTCTCATCTCCGATTATCTCAAATCGATTGAGGGGCAGTATATCGGGATTATGCTCCCAGCGCTTGCAAGTACTTCAATTTTGCTCTTGGCGACCTATCTTGCTGAGAAAATTCCCGTAATGATGAACTGGACGCACTCACAGCCAGCTTTTGAGCATTGTGTCAAATTTTCAAAAACCAAAAAAATTCTGACCTCCAAGGCCTTTTATCAAAAGATCAATATTGCTCGATTAGATCAGTATGAATTTGTCTTTCTCGAAGATCTCCTCAAAAATATCCCACTTTCTCGCAAGCTTTGGGCATTAGCGCGCTCGCTTTACTTCCCTATCCCCGCAAAACTTGATCCTACTGCCGTTATCCTTTATACTTCTTGAAGTGAAGCCTTGCCAAAGGCAGTTCCTCTCACGCATCGCAATCTCATTTCCAATCTCCAGTGAGCTTTAGGGATTCTTGATATCAAGCATGATGAGAGACTTTTGGGCTATTTGCCGCCGTTTCATAGTTTTGGATTTACGGTAAATACGATTTTGCCACTGGTGGCAGGACTGAGATTGGTTAATACTCCTGATCCTAACGACTCTCTGAGTGTTGCTCGCCTGATTGCGCATACTCAGCCTACACTCCTTGCAACTACGCCAACCTTTCTCCGCAATTTATTAAATGTTGCCAGTCCTGATCAGCTTACCTCACTTCGTTATGTGATTACCGGTGGAGAGAAGTGTTCAGAGTCTGTCTTTGAAAAAGCCAAGAAGCTGATTCCTTCAGCAGTTATCCTCGAGGGATATGGGATTACCGAGTGTTCGCCTATTATTTCAATCAATACGCTCACAAAACAAAAAAAACAATCTGCTGGAATCTCAATCTCCAATGGAGAGATAAAAATCCTTGATCTCGAAAACCTTGAGGAAAAGCCTCTCAATCAGGAGGGAATGATCTATTTTTCCTCTCCAAGTGTTTTTTCTGGCTATCAGGATAGCAAAATCGCCTCTCCATTTATCTCCCTTGAGGGTAAAAAGCGATACAAAACTTGAGATCTCGGATATCTTGATAAAGATGGATTTTTGTATATCACAGGAAGACAAAAGAGATTTCTCAAGCTTGGTGGTGAGATGATTTCGCTTCCTTTTATTGAATCCTTGCTTTCTGCAAGATTTGGTAGTTCCGAGGCTCTTAATCTTGCTATTGAGGGAAAAGAACTAGAATCCTGAATCAGAATTGTCCTTTTTACCGTAGATCTAGATCTTAGTCTCTCAGAAGTTAATACTTACCTGAGATCTCAGGGGGTAAATAATCTCATCCAGATCGATGAGATCAAGCCTATTTGAGCACTACCGCTCCTCTGAACAGGAAAAGTCGACTATAAAGTCTTGAAAGATCTTTGTTAATCACTACACTTTCAGTCATTTATCTCTCTTTCCCAAAAAAAAGATGAAAATTCTGATCGTGTGTGCGACTCCTTGAGAGCTCAAGACCGTAAAATCTCAGATCAAATCCCTTAATCTTAAGACTAAACTCCAGATCGACTACCTCTGTACAGGAATGGGAAATTATGCAATGATCTTTGCTTTGACCAAATACTTGACTCAGCATGCCCAAGAGGACTTTTTCCTTGTGAATATTTGAGTTTGTGGTTATTATACTTCCTCAATACCTCCAAAGCTTCTTCAGATCTGAAGAATCAAAAACCTTGCAACGAGCAAGGAGCTTCTGCCACCGCTTCCATTTCTCTGTGGAGAAGTAGCCAGTATTTATTCCTCAGAAGTGCCTATGACAAGATGGAATATTGACTGAGAGGGCTTTGTAGATATGGAGAGCTGGGGATTTGAGTTGGTTGCAGATCAGTTTAGATTTCCTCGTCTCCTTCTCAAAGTTCCTTATGATAAAGTTGGCGAAGAAACAGAGCACTTTGACTATCATCTCGCTACTCAAAAACTCGCTCAAAGTCTTGATTATCACGATCTTATTCAAAAAATTCTCCATCGAATAGAGACAGCTTCACATTAACATAAAAAAGAAGTCAAAAATCAGACTTCTTTCTTTTTTTTATTGAACAATATTTGGAAAAAAAGTTCTCAACTACTGTGATTTGCATCCGCAGTGATTTTCTTCATCACATTCACATTGATCACCGCATTCACATTGATCTTCACTGCTCTCATCTTCACAATCGCAATGATGGTGCTCATGATGATGGTGCTCGTGATGTCCGTGATGGTGGTGATCATGACCACAGCATCCACATCCTTCTCCCTCTTCTTCAGGGAGTTCTACAGCATTGAGCATACTTCTAATCATAAAATCAACAACTTGATCATCAGTTACACTCTCTCCTGCCATATCTTCGATAGCAGCTTTTAGCTTAAGAAAATTTTCATGAGTCTCAGGAGTAAGTTCGAGTGTTGTTTTTGTCATGCTTATATTGGTTAACAAATAAACGATCATAAATATATTGTTTTTGGAAATAATTGCAAGTTTTTTTCACTTTCATTTGCATTTGGTGGTCAGAATTTTATACTTACAAGGATTTTTGGTGGAATAAGCTAAAAGTCTTAATCTCTAGACTAATCAATCTCTAATGTTGGAATATTCACCCATTTTTGATGAAACATTCTACCTATAGAGCTATAATTTTTTATGCATTAAACGATGATATAATGCCAATACTATGATCGATCATTACCGCTGCTGTCTCACTAGCTATAGGAGGAGCAGCTGGATTTTATGGATACAAAAAATCCCTCACAGAAAAGCAACTCCGCTACAAAGCAAAAATGGAGAGAGCAAGAGAAACCGAAGAAGAAATGCTCAAAGAAGCAAGAAAAAAAGCTGAATCAGTTCTCGAACAGGCTGAGATCAAGGCTCAAAAAATCGAGGATCAAAGATTAGCCAAGATGGAAGAAATCCAGAATCGTCTCCTCATTAGAGAAGAGAAGATGGATCAAAAACTTGAAAAACTCGAAGAAGAAAAAACCAAAATTATAGAAAAACAAAGAGAAATTGACGAAATTATTGCTCTACAAAAGGAAAAACTCTCAGAAATAGCAAATATCAAGCCAGAAGATGCAAAAACTGAAATTTTTCAAAGAGTTGAGCAAGAATCACAAGCTGAACTTATTAGATATATTGAAAAATTTAAAACCATCAAAGCAGAAGAAGCTCAGAAAGAAGCAGCGATGATTATTTCTCAGGCCCTTCCAAGAATTGCCGCAGATACGGTAAGTGAATTTACTTCCAAGATGATCGATCTCCCAAGTGAAGAGTTTAAGGGAAAGCTTATCGGTAGAGAGGGGAGAAATATCTCACTTTTTGAAAAATTGACAGGAGTTGAGCTTCTGATTGATGATACTCCATTAAGTGTTAGAATTTCTTCCTTTGATAGTGAAAAAAGATTCATCGCAGCAAAAACCCTTGAACTGCTTATCAAAGATTGAAGAATCAATCCTTTCTATATTGAGAAGGTTTACAATCAAGTTGTGGCTGATCTTGAGGTGACTTTGGTCGAAAAGGGAAAAGAAGCATTGACTGTTCTTAATATCCCTATGATGAAGCCTGAAATCGTGAGAACGATTGGTCAGTTCTTCCTCAGATATAGTTATGGACAAAATTTATGGATCCACTCATTAGAGGTAGCAAAAACAGCAGAAATGATCGCTGTTGAATTGGGTCTTGATGCTTGAATAGCAAAGAGAGCAGGACTTTTGCATGATGTAGGAAAGGTGCTATCATGAGCAGGAGAATCCCATACCAAGGTGGGAGCTGATATGCTTCGTAAGCGGGGTATGGATCCAATCATAGTAAATGCTGCAGAATCACATCACTATGATGTAGAAATGACTCATCCAATTTCATGGATCGTTGCAGCTGCAGATGCTATGTCTGCTTCTAGACCAGGTGCAAGATTTGATACCAAGGAGTTCTTTATAGAGAAAATGGGTGAACTTGAGAAGCTCATTCTCGAGGTAGAATGAGTAGATAAAGTACATATTATGCAGGCTTGAAGAGAAATTATGGTTTTTGTTAATCCAAAACTTATTTCCGATATCCAAGTAGAGTGATTATTGAAAAAGATTGGAGAAAAGATTGAAGAACAACTCGATTATCCAGGAATTATCAGAATTACTGCTCTTAGAGAGACAAAGCTCGTGCAGTATCTCAGATAACCCTTTATATGTTTATTGTTTGGTATGTTTCCTTATATTGAAGTCTTTGGCGTAAAGTGGTATATGACGGGAATTGGAATTATCCTTGCGGGGATAACTTTCCTGATTACTGTCTATCAGTTGAGCAAAAAATACAATCAGGATTTTGTGAAATTTTTTACTCGATTGCCAGTTTTGCTGATTTCAACTTATATTTTATGACTATATAGTACATTTGTACTTCAAAATCAAACACTAATCCCTACTTCATTTGGAGTTTTTAGTCCATACGGTTATCGTTTCGGACTTTTGGGACTTTTGATTGCGATTTTCGGATCAATATTGTACTTCCTCTCTTCATTTAGGAGGAGTGAAAGTAAAAAGATATGGATAGACATCTTTTTCTTTGGATTGATCAATGCAATGGTTGTTCTCTGAGTGTTTCTAGTTCTCGGAGATACTTTTGTAGGAAAGGAATGTCAGAGCTGGATGTGTGTCCAGGCGCTTGTAGCTGAGAGTGATCTCATCAAGTATACCAGTGGAGTCTATCCTATCGGAATCTTCCTCTCAATATGAGCATTGCTTATCAATGTTTTGATTACCTTTTGGAAGATGACGAGCCAAAAAAACTGACTTGGGATTTGGGGGTTCATCTTGTTCCTTGGAGTTTTGCTTTTGATCTTACCCTTTTGGAATTATCCAGCGCATGGAATTATTAATATGGGGATTGTCCGTTTTGATCTTTATCATATCGTGATTTTGGTTCTGATTTGTTGGCTTTTTGTGCTTCAAAGGAGATGGAGAAAGCCATACTAAACTTTTATTTTCTCTCAATGAGAGGCGAGTATGAAACTGTTTTTTTCCAAGACCGATAGTATTTACAAAATCTTGAAAATTCTAGAAAAAATTCCTTCAAATAAGCAGGTTGAGATCGCTATCGATTCTGAACATGCTTTTTTTGATAATCAACGATGGGGGAGACAGGTTCAGGAAATTATCAATACGAGACAGCTTAATATTGTATTTAAGGCAGAAAAAAACTTTAATAGAACCTATTTTGAGCAAGTAGGACTTAGAGTTTTGGAACAAAAACAAAGACCTATTGTAAAAATCCTTAGAACGCTAGGATTGTTCCTTTTTGATAGCAAAAGATTTCATCTCCTGACGCAAAATAAGCAACAATATCTTACTTATCTCATCTTTGGATTAGAGGTGGTAGTTGGACTCGCTCTGCTTTGGGTTGTGTTACTCTTTTTTATGCCATCAGCTAGGATTACGCTTCTTCCTGCTCAAAATAGTGAAGATATCATTTATAATTTCCGTTATTATCCTCAGGGATTTGAGGGTTTGAGCGGAGTTATCAGGCAGCTAAGTATCCCTTATCAGACCTGATCAATTCGTTATCAGTATCAGATGTCAATTAGCACGGATAATATTCATCATATCAGTAATCCCTCAGAGTGAACGGTAAAAATTTACAATAGGACTCCAAACAAATTTGATTTACTTGCAAATACAAAGTTTATTGCCTCAGATGGGACGATCTTTGTCAGTAAGGAACCGATCTCAATTCCCGCAGGAGCTCCAGACAAGGCATCTGAACTAAAGGTTAAGCTTACTGCCTCAGAATATGATGAAGCAGGCAATCTTATCTGAGTCAGAGGAAATATCGCTCGTGGCAGCAAGTTGACCATCAAGAATATCAAGGAAAGTTATCTTTTAACCAAGATCTGGGCAGAAGCAATAGAAGACTTTAAAGGCTGATCTACGACTTCGCTCTGAATTGTATCAGAAAAAGATCATGCTATCCTCAGGCAAAAACTTACCGATAGCGTCTATCAAAATAAGCTTGCCACAGTAAAACAGCAATTCCAACAAAAAAATGCTGTGGTATTTCTTAGCTCTCCATTGGTCAAAACAACAATAGAAAATATTGTTATTGATGGGAAAATCGGAGATAAGGCAACGAGTCTCAAAGGATATGCTCAGGTTTCTTTTTCTTTTCTCTATGTTAATCGGGAGGATTTAATGAATGCGTTTAGTGAATATGTTCGTGCAAGACAGGCAGACAGTATTCAGCTAATTAGTATAGATCCCAATTCCTTAAGTTTCCTTTATGAGAATTTAAAATCAGAAACTCTAGTTGCTCAGCTTTCAGGGGAAAATTCTCAAATCTGATCCAATGCACTGTATATTCTACCGACAAAGGTTTCCATTCTTCAAGGTTACGATTTCAAAAGGGATATCAAAGGTATTCTTCCCTCTATCAAAAATCTTGTCTCAGGAAAGACGGTTTCTGAGACACAAAAGTTGATACAATCCTATCCAGAAATATCAAGCTCTTCGATAGACTTAGGATTGTTTGGCGGGGATCGTCTCCCAACAGTAAAATCAAGAATCTCTGTAAAAGTATCAGAGTAAAAACAAAAGATCTCAGATATTCATTTCTGGGATTTTTTTTAAGGAAAATAGTTATTTTTATTTATCAATATTTTTTTTGACAAATTTAAAATAATAGATATTTACTTGATTTTTTGTAGAAAAATAATATTGTCAGAATGTTTTTTCATCTATAGAAGATAAAA
>ERZ773197.298-NODE-298-length-40958-cov-4.396132_pt1 | contig 40958 bp, 38 predicted proteins | sample MGYA00580999_ERZ773197 | MGnify/ENA primary metagenome ERZ773197 (study PRJEB29015, sample SAMEA2738166) | human oral metagenome | biome: human oral; feature: human-associated habitat; material: saliva | place: China | collected 2185 ...
AGGGTGCGCTCGTTTCACCCTATTATGCCAGCGGTGCGGGCGTGTTCACCGGGCGATAAAAGTTTATGAACTCGCCCCGCAATACGCCGTCATATTCTGTCATAGAGTCTCCTGCTCCCCTGTTGTTATGGCGGCCTGCGGGGTTGTTCCTCATTCGCACGCCAATAGTTTTGTCCGGCAGATAGTTTTTCTTTCCGCCCGTACTTTATAAATAAGTGCGCCCGCCCGTCGGGATATCCGGCGGGCGGGCTATTACATGGTGTGAGCAAATTTTAGTGCTTCGGGATCGGCTGCAGGCGGCGCAGCTGGGTTACGTGTTTGGGTTCCAGCTCAGCCACGTTCTGCACCTGCAGCAGCTTCATGGTGCGGCGCACCTCTTCGGAGAGAATTTCGATGGTGCGGTCCACGCCGCGGCGGCCACCTGCCATCAGCCCGTACAGGTAGGCGCGACCGATCAGGGTGAACTTCGCGCCCAGTGCCAGGCAGGCCACCACGTCGGCGCCGTTCATAATCCCGGTATCAACCATCACCTCGGTGTCCATACCGACTTCACGCACTACCTCCGGGAGCAGGTGGAACGGTACGGGTGCGCGGTCCAGCTGGCGTCCGCCGTGGTTCGACAGCAGAATACCGTCCACACCCAAATCGGCAAGTTTCTTGGAGTCCTCAACATTCTGCACGCCCTTAATGACGATCTTGCCGGGCCAGATGCTGCGGATTTCTTTCAGGTCCTCATAGTTAATGGAGGGGTCCATCGCCGCGTTCAGCAGCTCGCCCACGGTACCGCCGGTTGAGGAGAGCGAGGCAAATTCCAGTTTGGGGGTGGTCAGGAAGTCGTACCACCACCAGGGGCGCGGGATAGCGTTCGCTACGGTTTTGAGCGACAGCTGCGGCGGGATGGAGAAACCGTTGCGCTTATCGCGCAGACGTGCACCGGCCACAGGGGTGTCCACGGTAAAGAAGAGCGTGTCGAACCCGGCCTTGGCGGCGCGTTCAACCAGCCCGTAGGAGATTTCACGCTCACGCATCACGTACAGCTGGAACCAGAGGCGCCCGTCGGGGTTTACCTTGCGCACATCCTCAATGCTGGTGGTGCCCAGTGTTGAGAGGCAGAACGGGATGCCTGCCGCGCCGGCGGCGCCAGACCCCGCGATCTCGCCTTCGGTCTGCATCAGGCGGGTGAAGCCAGTAGGGGCGATACCGAACGGCATGGCGGAGGTGCCGCCCAGTACCTCGGTGGTGGTGTCTACGGTCGAAACATCAGTGAGCACGCCGGGGTGAAACTCGATGTCTTCGAATGCCTGGCGGGCACGGTTCATGGAGAATTCGCCTTCGGCGGCTCCGTCGGTGTAGTCGAAGGCAGCGGCGGGGGTGCGGCGCTTAGCGATTTTGCGCAGGTCGTAGATGGTCAGCGCTTTTTCCAGGCGGTTTCCGGTGAAGTCCAGGCTAGGCTTTTTGAACTGCATGAATTCCATGAGTTCGCTCGGTTTGGGAAACTGACGCTGTACCATTGATGCGCCTTCTTTCTGCGGTGTCACCGCGTCATTGCTGTACCTTCGTGTCGGCGAGGGGCGGGGGTGGGCCACCTCTCATATGCGGTTAGACCACACACCCTTAAAAGTAAGCTTAAGCTAACGTAAAGTCAATTATTAGGGTAGGCTGTACTTATTAAAATCTGTGTGGTGATGCGGTATTCCGCAGGCGCAAACCCACACTGGGAGCCCACATCCCCGCACAGCATGTTCTCCGCACGGGAAACCCCGCAAAGGTATTCCACAAGCCAGAACACACCGATGACTGATAAAACTCTGCCCAGTAGCGTAGTATCGGAAGTAGACGGTGAAAAACAAACAACCACACAGCGCACACAAGGACTTCACCATGGACCAGACCCAATCACGACGCGGACGCCCGCCCCGCATCACCCATGACCAGATAGCGCAGGCAGTCATTGACGTTGGTTTCCCAAACCTCACCTTCGCGGCGGTACGCGAAAAACTGGGGGTGGGTGAAAGCACCCTCTACCGGTACGCCCCCGACCGCGACGAGCTTGTACGAATGGGCCTGAACTATGCGTTCTCCCAAGTTGAAATGCCCCCGCTTGAAGGGCACTGGCGGGACATCCTCCATTCCCAGGCGGTGCACCTGTGGCGCAGTTTTGAGAAATACCCCGGCTCCGCCACCGAAGCCGCACGCGGAGTGGTTCCCGCCGTGGCAATGTACTTCCTGGAAGAGCTATGTGCCGCCCTGATTCGCCGCGGGTTCACCCCCGAAAACGCTGTTATTGCCTGCGACACCCTGTTCGATATGGTGATCGACAACAGGCGCGGAGTCGAGCATATTGATGCCCTCATCCCCGATGGCGGCCCGGGGCGGGAGAACATCCTGGAGCAGGTGGGGCAAGACCAGCCCGCACCGCACCAGCAGCAGGATCAGGATACTGACCCCTACCGGGAGCAGGCCCAACAGGCAATACTGGATGTTTTTACGCGTGACCCGTATGACTGGCTCATCTGCAAGATCACCATCATCCTCGACGGTATCGCGCAATCACTCGCGCCGCAGCAGCCCCCGGATGCCTCCGCCCTCCCCGATGACTCACCGGCAGAACACTCCGACGATACCCCCACATAAAAGCTCCCGCCCCAACCAGCTACAGGCCGGTTGGGGCGGGAGACTATGTGGTTTCTAGGCCCTGCACACTGTGTGCTCACGCACGGAGGCTAACGGCGCAGGTTCGGCGGTTTCCCCGCCGGATACGCCATCCTAGTAGTACATGCCGTGGCGGTAGTCCCAGCTGGGGAACGAGTCGGAGAGGTGACGCATAATTGCCTCATAATCCAGGCCCTTACGGATCAGCACCGGTGCGGGGGTTACCCCACGCTCGCCGTGCTGTTCGGGGACAATCTTGCCCTCATCATCAACCATGGACACCATCACGCCCTGCTCGTGGCGGGTCTCCTCAGACTTATCGGGCTGGATGGACTTCACGTACTCGTCGGAGCGGATAATCAAATCCACGCTGCTTTCAATGCGCTCACCGATGCCGCTGGCACGGCCCTTATTGCCAATACCGGAGGGGTTTGCTGAGCTTGCGAAGGTCAGGCGCCCGCCTTCCCACAGCTTACGCACAATCTGCTCACCGGGCACACCGAAACGGATCACGAAGCAGCTGGTCGCGCGGGTGTCTCGGGCCAGTTCCTTGGTGGTCTCATCCGGCAGGTACTTCTCGGCGTCCTCACGCCACGGCAGGATGCACCCCAGTAGGATGTCCTCGTCCCAGTGCTTCTGGTAGAAGTCGCGGATTTCCGGGGTCAGCTGGGCGAGAGCCTCAAGCTGCTCCATGGAACCGCACAGCACAACGCCAGGCTTCTGGCGCTTGCGCTGTTTCGCGTCAAACTTACGTTCTAGTCCTTCGCCGTCGGTTGCCATGAGAATGTAACCGACCTTTGTGGGGGATACAATAAGGCCGCCTTTACCGGAGAGAATAGATACGGCCTGCGGGGATGCTTCCCCGGTCCATTCTTCGAAGGTGGGGGCTGATGCTGCGTTGTTAGTCATGGGGTTTATTATATTCCGCAGGCTTTTGTTGGCGCGACGGTCAGGGCAGACATCCACATAATGAGAAGAGCCTCCGGAAGAAGCCACCGCCAGCACGTCACGCTCACGGGACGAAAAACCCGCCAAGGGGGCATCATCATAGAGCCCAGGCGGGGCTTTCTGGCACACGGTTATAGGCCGCGGCGCGTGTCCTCCTCGTGCAGACGCTCAAACATTTCGTTGTAGGCGTTCAGTTCGGCGTCCCCGTCACGGTCGGCCTGCCGGTCAATGCGTGCAGCGAGTTTTTTGTCGGCCTTTGCCCACTGGAAGCCCACCGCAACCGCCACGATCATGGTCGGGATTTCGCCGATACCCCACATGAGCGCACCGCCCATCTTCTGGTCATCCAGCGCCGACAGGCCCCAGGTGCGCCCCAAGTTACCGAACCAGGAGGCGGCCAGCAGGGCCTTCGAGTTCATGATCGAAATACCCACGAAGGCGTGGTACCCCAGGGTTGCGATCAGCATAATCAGGCGCATCGGGTACTGGGGGCGGTGCGGAATCGGGTCAATGCCGATAAGCACCAGCATGAAGATATAGCCCGTGAGCGTAAAGTGAATCATCATGAATTCGTGCCCGATATGGTACCGCAGCATCACCCCGAAAAGCGGCGTGAAATAAACAACAACGATTGAGCCAGCAAAATTGACGGCGGCAAAAATGGGGTGCGTAACAACTTTCGACCACCCCGAATGCACAATGCGCACAATCCACTCGCGCGGGCCTCGCGTGCCGTCCTGGCGCGGCTCCAGCGCCTTAAGCAGCAGCGTCACAGGCGCACCTAATACCAGCAGAATCGGCACGACCATCGTGAGCACCATATGCTCAAACATGTGCACCGAAAACAGCACGCGCGAATACACGGCGGGCGGGCCGGAGGTGATATAGTTCAGCACGAGCAGCCCCAGCATCCAGGAGACAGCGCGCATCACGGGCCAAGAGTCACCCGCACGACGTACCTTCACGAACGCCCACAGATATACAATCGCCAGATACCCCAGCACAGCAACCCAGAACCAGTCCCAACGCCACTCGGTGAACCAACGCTGAAAATGCGGTTCGGGCGGCATATCGTACCAGGTGATAATGCGCACCGGCGTGGCATCCGGCGCGAGAGTTTCCGGAACCGGCGGCGGTGTACGTGAGAGCGAAGCCCCCAGTCCGGAGGCTGCCCCCATGATCACGAGCTCAGCAGAGATGGCGCTCCACAGGGCACGCGTGCCATTCATCTTACCGGCAGAGAGCGCGGGAATCAGATAAAGCCGATGCGCTGCCCCGATTACCCCGAGCAGAAGCGTTAACCCCAGTTTAAGCAGCACAATCTTACCGTAGTCGGTGCCTAAATCCCGCCACGACGACATGCGCACCCCGGCGTTCGTAATACCCGAGAGCAGCACGAGAATAAACCCAATGAGGGCAAGCAGCGAGTAGCGGCGCAGTACCGCATGGGCCATCGGCACGCGACGAGATGCCGCAGTGTGTTCGCCGCGGCGCTCCTCAACGACTGTGCCGGTGCCCGCATCCTTACCCGAAATACCGCGCGAGATAAACGCCAGCGCGATCAGCCCGCCGCACCAGATGCTCACCCCCAGCAGGTGCAGCCCCAGGGAGTTAACGGCGCCCATATGGTCCTGCCCGCCCGAGGAGTGCCCCGAAAGCGCCATATCCGCGATACCGACCAGCGAGATCATGAAGATGAAAAACAGCCCCATGAGTGAACGCACCCCGAAACAGGCGGTGGCGACCACGGCGGCGACCACCACGGTCATGCCTTTTTCTTTGCCCGCATCTAACGTGGTGACGTAGCTGATCAGCTCACTGGCGTACTCGGCACCGGAGCCAATGGGCCGCCCCGAAATATCGGCGTAGGAAAGAATCAGCACAGCCAGCGCCGCTAGAGTCCACAGCACGGCGGAGGCGGCGGCAAGGTTCAGCACATCGGCGAACGGTTTGTACTCTTTCTCAGCGGTATTGTGTGCGGAGCGTGTGCCGTGGCGTGTTCCGGCGGCATCGGCGGCGTAGCGGGGAATAATGCCCATCGCGAAGATTAGCGCGCCCATAGTCGTCGCCATTGCAAAGTTATGCACAACCTCGGTGATGGGCAGCCCCCAACGCACGAGCGCACCAGCATCCGCTAAGTCCGTTGCGGCATTGGCGGCGGTAATGCGCAGTGAAATAATCAGCACCAGCAGCCCCACGCCCGCGTAGGCGGCAATCCAGGGTACGCTCAGCCCGGGGCGCACGGTGGCGCTCTTGGGGTTTGCCTCGGTTTTCTGCGGTTGTGAAGACATAGTAGCCATAGTTCTTTTTATCTGTGGTGTGTGCGATGGTGCGTGTTAGGTATGCGCGTACATTCTGGGTGGCTAGGTGAAGAGGCTTTCGCCGATATACCCGCCTTCCTCACGTATCCCCGCGGGGATAGCGAAAACCGCCGACCCGATAGGAATCGTCCATGTGTTGAGCATATCGAGTTTTTCGAGCCGTTTCTGAATGGGCACAAATTGTTGCACCGGGTCGGTCTGGTACGCCACGAAAATCAGGCCCGCGTTGGAGATACCGCCGGAGACCTCCCCGTGCCGGGACAGCCCGCCCGCGTTCGCCACGGGTTCGTCGTAGTTATAGGCGCGGCGCAGGATGCGCTCCCACGGTTTTTTATCGAGTTCTTCCCCGCGGGCCCGGCGAATATGCGCGTAGGGGGCGATCATTTCAAACCCCAGGTTGTCGGTTTTGGCGAAGTCTGGGTCGTCGAATTCTTTTGCCCCGGTCAGTGGTGCCCCGTTGGAAAGTTTACGGCCGATCGCGTCCTCACGGGCGGGGGTGTCTACCTCATCCCAGGTGTCCAGGTTCATGTGGATGCGCCGAATCACCACGGAGGTGCCGCCGGGTTCCCACGCCTGCGGGTAACCAGCGCTGGCGCTGCCTTTGCCCCACACGATGTCGTCGAGGCTGGCGCCGCCGCGTCCTGGGTTTGCGGCGGGGTCGGCGGTGGGGTTCACGGTGCCGTCTACCTGCCCAAACAGGTTACGCGGCGTGCCGGTGCCCGACCCGAAAGCACGCAGGAACCCGTTCTGCACCCACCTAATACGCCCGAAGGAGCGGGTGTCTTTGGTGAGCATCCGCTGGGCGTGGGAGAGTACCGTGAGGTCGTCACAGCATAGCTGCAGCAGCAGGTCGCCGCCGGTGTAGGCGTCCTGAAGCTTGTCGATGGCGGGGAACGCCGGCAGGGGTGCGAGCCAGCTGGGTTTTTTCTCGGGTGCGGCGATATCGAAGATGCGGGAGCCGAACCCAATAGTGACGGTCAGGTTCGCGCTGACCTGGGCAAGTTCAGGTTCTTGGTCGGTGAGCGGGGCGGTTCCTCTCGTCAATGCCGCAGCATCGTTGGTGAGGATACGCAGGAGCCGCTGGATTGCCTCGGCGTGGAGGTTTTCGTTCAAATCAATGGCGATGAACCGGGCGTGCGCTTGGGATTCTGTGGCGATCCCCTGCTGATGTTCACCGTAGAATCCTGCCGTGGCGTCGGTGAGGGCAATGTCGGCGGGTTTCCGCCCGGGGACCGACATGTCCGAGCGGGGCGGTGACAGCAGCGCGTGGGCGCTGGCCCCGGCAACAGCGCCGACCCCTACCCCGGCGGCGCCGGTAATGACGGTGCGGCGGCGCATCGCGCCTAGGGGCGTTTGCCCCGCAGTATCTGTGGTTTTATGTGGGTTTTCGGGTGGCATGTTTTATCCTGCGCTACTCGTGGTGGTTGTAAGGTGGTGTGCGCATTCTGGATGCTACGGCGGTAGCATCCTGCTGCACCGGTTACGGGCTTTCCTATAGTAGGTACGATAGGGCCGGTTACCGCCCGATCCGGTGCGGCTTAAGTCCATTTATTTTACCAAACAGTTTTTCGGTTCTGAGTGGTTTACCGTTGTTTTTTCTGGGTTTCGCGGCGGGGCCGGTGCCTTGCGGTGCAGGGCTCAAAAGTCCTGCACCGCAAGGCACCGTGTGATGACCTGACGCCATCGGTTTACCCGCCTCCCATAGAGCGATTTACGGTATTAGCGCGGTGCTGCGGCTACTTGCACTCGGGCAGCGGCGATTCGGAGGCCCCTGCCGCACCGTGCGAGTGCTCGTGGGATCCTTCGCCGTGGTCATGGTCAGCGTGTTCACCGGCTGAGGCCGACCCGGAGGCTGAGGACCCGCCGTGCTCATGGTCATGTCCCTCATGCGAGTGGTCGTGCCCGCCATCGTGGCTGTGTGAGTGGTCGTGCCCGCCGTGTTCATGGTCATGTCCCTCATGCGAGTGGTCATGCCCGCTTGCCGAGGCATCGGCGGTGGCTGACGCGGAGCCTTCACCCTTGTACTCTTCCTTCGCGCCCTGGTAGTCGCGGGCCACCGGCTTAAATTCAAGGGAAGCGCCGTCTTCGGTCTTGACCGTCACAGTGGTCGCCCCGCCTGCGGCGAGCGAGCAGCCCATATCCATGAGCATAATGTGGTCACCACCGGGCTTGAGTTCCAGGGTGGCACCGGGCTCAATGGTGAACTCGTGCACCTGCTCCATCTTGGTGCCGCCGTCTGAGCCTTTGGTGGTGGTGTGCAGCTGCACGGTGTCGGTGGCGGTCGAGGAGGCGCTGGTGATCTTCACGGGCTTGTCCCCGCTATTGGTGATTTTGCCGAACACGCCGGTCATGCCGCCCTTGCTGGCTTTCACCCAGGCCCCCTCAATTTTTAGGGTGCCTGACGAGGCGCTGGCTCCCTGTCCGCCTGCAGCGCTGGCCCCCGCTGAGGCTGATGAGCTTGCCGAGGAGGAGGCTGATGCGGAACCGGATGCGCCGGTGCTGGTGGAGCCACCCCCGCAGGCGGAGAGCAGCAGCATCCCGGCGGCGGCGGTGCAGGTAAAGGTTACGAGCTTCTGATGATTCTTGAACATGGTTGGTTTTCTCTTTCTGGGCGGTACCGCCCGGTGTGCGCTGTGCGCAACTAAGGTCAGGGGACGACCCCAGCTATTGCGCATACTTAGTGAGTGCGGCTACTTAGTAGTTCCTGAGCCGTCGTTGCGTTTACGGATGAGCATCACCGCAATCGCCCCGACCAGCAGGATCAGCAGCCCGCCGCCGCCCCACAGCCAGGGGGCGAGTCCTTCTTTATGTTCCGTGTCCGACCCGTTCTGCGCCTCACTGCTCTGTTCGGCGGAGGCGCTGCTTACAGGTGCCGAGGCGGTTTTACCGGCCCCCACAGTAAACCTGTAGGTACCCTGAATGGGGTGCCCGTCGGATGAGACCACGCGCCAGGTGACGGTGTACGTTTCATCCGCTGCGGGGTCTTTGAGGTTGAGGGTCTGGGTGACGGTGTTGCCGCTGACTTTAGCGTCGCCTTTCCCTTCAACAAGGGAGTTGCCAGCCGAGTCGGTCACGCGCACCCGGTTGCCACCCTCAACGTTCATGAGGTTAGCGCTGTAGGTGAGCGTGATTTCGGTGGGCGCCTTGCTGAGGGTCGCATCGGCGGCGGGGGTGCTGCTGACGAGCTCGTCGTGCGCATAAGCGGGCGCGGCGGTGAGCGTCAGCAGCGTTGCCGTGAGCGCGGCAAGTAGGGTACGCAAAATAGTGCGCATAGTGTTTCCTTGTCTGAGTCACGGGTTGCGGTAACCCGGGTGCGGGTGCGTGCACCATCTGGCACGCTGGCTTTCTCAGACGAAGGCGGGCGGGCCGCGCTCAATACGGCAGTATTTGAGGGTGGCAACCCGCCCGGTGGCGGGTGCGTTCGGAATATACAGTAGGATGCGCCGCCCCAGCAGCGGCAGCACGGCTGGCGGGGTGAAGAGCGCCGCCCCCAGGGCACGCACTTTCATGGCGAGCAGGCGTATTAAGCGAGCGAGGGTGCGCTCAGCGCTGTAGAGCACCCCCAGGCTGGCGATAGCTGCTGCTAGGTGCACCCCGAACATGGGCATATGTGCGTGTTCGGCCGCGGCGTGGGTGAGGGTGTGGGTGCCGTCTACCCCGCCGCCCGGTGGGGCATAGTCATAGGGCGTGTTTCCTGGTAAAACATGGTTGTGCAGCGTATGGGTATGTGCCCCGTGCGCGGCGGTGCCGGCGTGGGCTGCTGCGATGTGCTCCCCCGCTAGGGAGGGCGCGTGGGAGAGGTTAAAGAGCGTGTGCAGTAGTGCTTGTACGGCAACGGCACCTAGGGCGGTTCCTGCGGTGAGGGCTTGGGGGATGCGGTTGCGCATCCGGCTCATAATCAGCAGCAGCCCCAGGCTCATGAGCGCCCCAAGCGCGGTGCACAGGATGAGGAGCATAAGGTGCGGCGCGCTGGCCCCGGCAAGGGTGTGTCCGGCTGCGCCGAGGAGCACGGCGGTACCTGAGATAGCCCAGGCACGCCCCATTAGGGCGGTGCGGGTGGGGATGCACAGCGTGTGCGCATCCGTTTCAGTGCATGCGCAGGGGGTGTTGCAAGGGGTGAAGGCGCGCCGAGCGTAAGCGTTAGCTGCGTCGCGCATATATGCCTCCTCGCTGCTGGTACACCGTGTGTGCGGTTTTCGTGTACAGCACCCATTCTACCGGTAATACCGTAGGGCGCCGCACCCTCCGTTGGATGCGGCGCCTGTTGGGCTACCGGCCGGGGCGCGGAGCGTTACCTGTGGCCCCTGAACGGCAGCTTCCTGTGCCGAGGTGGTTGAGCCGTACGGCGCGCCTTATTTCCGCACTGACGCGCCGCTGCTCTTTCCGCACAGGTTTATGAGCTGGCAGCCTTATCGGGTCAGTTGTTCGCATGCCGCATACGGTGGTGTAGGCGGCTTCTTTCCCGAAGGGATTGTGTGAAGGCGTGGCCGTCAGCTCAGCAGCGTGGAGGGGGTTCTGGTGGAGGTGGTCATGAGGGTTTTCCTCTGTGGTGGTTGGTATACGGATTGGGGTGTACTGCCGCAGTTCGTGCACCCGCATTATTGCAGGCTTGCGGTAGTGATAGGTTCCACTATATAAGGGGTGGCTATGTTTGACCTGTGTTTATACTGTGATACCCACCTGTGAACAGCGAGAGCACCGAAGCAGTGGGGTTTGGCGAGGCGGCTCCCGCCTCAGCTGTAGCGGGATACTGCCGCAGTGGGGATACTGTGGCGTCCCCTGCCGCAGATAAATCTCTGTCTGCTATTAGGATCGGGGCCGCCACAGGGTACACGCCGCTCCCCTGATTGTTTTTAAGGCCAACATTCGGGGAGCAGCTGTTATCCGCTCAACGGGGGGGGAACTATTTGGAGGTCTGTGTGGGTTCTGCTGGCGCTTTGGGGGTGACGTTCTGCCCGCTGGGCACAGCAGGAACCTGCGGTGTTGCGGGTTTTTCAGTGGTGGGAGACCCGTTTTTAACAACGGTGTATTCCCCGTCTACGCTCACTTCTGCGGTGTCACCGTTGGCGTAACGGGTTTCCCATGAGCCGTCTGCTTTGACCGTGGTGGTGTCACCGTTGGGGTTGGTGCGGGTCCAAGACCCTGCGGTACCCACTGTGACGGTTGCCCCGCCGTTTTCGGTGTTCTTCCAGGCTGGGCTGCTTGCGGAGGTTGCGGGTTTCTGCCCGCTGCCAGCCGTCTGGCCGCCGCCTGCACTGGTTTCGGCGGCACTGGGGCTGGTGCCGGTCTTAGGTTTTTCGTGGGGGTTCGCCTGGGTGGAGGACCCTGCCGTGCCCGGGTTTGTTTCTGCACCTGCACTGCCGGTGGTTTTGCCTGCTGCGGCTCCTTTGCTGCCGCTGGCGGTGGACTTCGGTGTGGTGCTTGCGCTGCTGGTTTCACTGGGGGTTGCGGATGCGCTGTCTTCAGAGATGGTGTTGGTGGTGCCGCAGGCGCTAAGAGTGAGCAGCCCCGCGATGCTAAGAGCAGTCAGTACAGATATTTTTGAATTTTTGAAGACGGTATTCATCTTGTCCTTTTCATGCAACGGGGCTCATATATCGGTGTGGTGCTATTAGCTTAGCAGGGTGACCTCAGTAAACGCCGGAAAATTACAGCTTATTTTTGAGAATGCGTGGCTGTTTCTTCAGGTATGGCGCTCATCCCGGGCGCATGAGTACATTTAGTTTCCGCTGCCTTGCACACCGCGAGTTCTGAGGTTCACCGGGAAAGAGGTAACGATAGCAGCCTGTTGTTTTACAGAAGGTGCGGTGCCGCTATTTTTCTACAGGTATGGCGGGGTTAATAGGGGTTTTGGGTGTTGCCGCCCCGGGTGCGCTGGCGGGCGTGGGTGTACCTGGTTTTGCGGGGAGCACGGGGGTGCCACCGCCTCCGGGGTTGTCGTAGGTTCCGTCGGTTTTAACACGCATACTGCCTTTATTAATACCGCCGATCCAGGTCCATGATCTGTCACGGTTAACGTCAATAACTCCACCTTCGGGGGATCCGGTCCACCGCCATGAGCCGTCGGCGTTTACGGTGATGGTGCCGATGTCGCTACCGGTTGCGGCCCATGACCCGTCGGGGTTAACGTGCAGCTGAGTTGCGTCAGGGTTGGTGACAAACCAAGAACCGTCTGTTTGCACGACTGCGGTGTCGGTATTGAAGGTCAGGGCGTGCACACCGCCGGGGTTTTCGACGGGCTCGGTGTCAGCTGCCACAGATGAGGCGGTACCGGTGGGTGCGCCCGCACCGCTGGTGGTGCACCCGGTTAGAGCGAAGGCCAGCACACCAGTGAGAACCGTAACAAGAAGAACCGGTACGTTTTGAGCAGCCGTCATTGGCGAACCTTTCCACATATCAGTCACACACCCCTTATAGCTTGTGGTGGATAAAGGTAGCCCCGGGCCGGTGTGAAACTGCACCGGCCCGGTGCAATTTCAGCACCGGCCCGGGACTCTAGATCGCCCTGTGCACGGGCGCTAGGTGAAGAATACTCCCCTAAGAATTAGCTGTTAACTTTCTTGGGCTGCACAGGTTTCTTTGGAGTAGTAGCGTCTTTTGACGGCTTCTCAGAGCTTATATCTGGAGCCTTAGGAATCCGAATATTAGCTTTACCATCTTCTGAGGTTCCGGTATTACCTGCAGCATCAGTAAATACCCAAGTTCCATCGGCCTTCACAGTAAGAATGTTACCGTTGCTATGCTTAGCAACCCATGAACCATCAGCAGCAACGTTAACAGTTCCTTGGCCCTCTTTTTGCATAACCCAGGAACCGTCTGCAGCAACAGCTATTTTATAGTTATAGTTACTTTCAGTCGCAGTCCAAGATCCGTCAGGGCTCACTTTTGCATCTTCCAGGCCCTTATCTTCAGAACCCGAGCCTGAGCCACTCTCTGCTGAAGCTGAAGAGTCAGCTGCACCACTGCTGGAATCTGAACCACTGGAGCTCTCGGCGGTTGATTCGGTGCTGTCACTGTCTGCAGACGCGCTGGAATCAGCTGCCCCAGAGGAGCTTGCACTGCTGTTCGAGCTGGCACTGCTTGACGCGGAGGATGATGCGGAAGCACTGGAGCTCGCGCTTGAAGATGCGGAGGAGCTTGCGCTGCTGCTCGAGTTGTTGGAGGCAGACCCTCCACCGCAGGCGCTCAGTGCGAGCACACCAGCGAAGGCGAGAGAAAGTAGGGCCGGTGCTTTTTTGTATTTCATCGAGGGACCTTTCGGTAGTGTATATCGGTGTGTGTCCCCACCCCAGACGCTTATCCCAACGTATGTTGAGCCAGCATACAGGCAGGGCGTGTCACTAGCGGCTACTTTCACTGGTGCGGAACAGGTTTCACCCCTAGCAGGCCGTTAAAGCACTGATATTTAGTCTACCTGAAAAGAACCGCTGACAACGTGGCGACACGTGATACTACCTCCAGGGCTCAAGCAGAGTTCAATAACAAAGTGTCCGTCTACACGATTCCTCCGCTGCGAGGTTTTTACCACGCTCAGTATCACCCACACCAGCATTATCTTTATGCCATTGCTGCCCTCTCGGCTTCTTCAGGCACACCTTGCTGTCCATTGTCTGGAGCGTTCTGCCCACCCGAAACACCTTGCCCACTAGAAGCGCTTTAATTTTGAGCTGGGGCAGTCTCCGCACTGTCATAATTGTGCTCCTGACCAGACTGGTTTTCACCAATAATCACGGTAACCCTACCTTGATCAGTTACACCAAAGCTATTGGTCTCATTAGCTGCTGCTGTTACACCTCAAGCACTCATGACAAGAGAAATAACAGCTACTACCACTGTATTCCTACGAAATCTTAACATCAGCAAACCTCTTCCCTGCCACCAGCCAACCATCCTGAGAATGAAAAATCACACTTACCTCAATCATTTTCCGATTATCATCAGAATGGTCAGTGTTGCTTATTTTATGATTATAAGGATCATAAACCACAGTGTTCCGGGTTTCTATATGGGTTAATATTTTATACTCTTTTTCTTTATCGCTTTTATGAAATGTCTCTTCGTGAATAGTGATATTACGTAGCCCACCAGCAATCCACCCCTCATTATTATGATACAAATCGTGAACCCATTGTATTGATTTTGTATCGTGTTCATCTGCTTTTGAGGTTGTATTAGCCCATGGCACCGCATCACCGGTCTGAATGGAATAATTATGCGCCGCCACCCAATAATTAAGGAACTTCACCACACCCTCCACCGTCTCCACATTCATCCCCGCCGGCTCCTTAGGCTTCGGAACATTCTGCGCAGGACCATGCTCATCCGCAGCACGATACTCACCCTCAGGGGCCTTCGACCCACCCGAATACCCCTTCACAATAGTCTCCCCACCAGACGACGGAGCCGCAGAAGGACTCTCCGACACCGACGATGACGATGAGGATGAGCCACTAGCACCAGCGCTGGCCTCACTACCCGAAACACCACTATCAGAAGAAACCGACGATGAAGAACCCGACTGCCCCTCAGCATTACCAGCACCACCACAGGCCGCAAGACCCAGTGACCCTAACCCCACACCAGCGAGCAACAGCGCACGACGACGCGGAACAATACGGTCAGTGTTCGGTTCTACCATCACGAGAGTTCTCTCCTTCATCAGCATCAGAAGGCCCCGTGCACAACAGGCGGCAGAAAATACACCCACATGGTCAGGCCCGGAAGCGCCTCAATCTTATTGGTTCAATGTGAATACGTACCCTTAGACTACGGGCTGAGACTCAACAAATCAAAGCTCAGTGGATGTAACACGCCCAAAAACTAGATTGTACCTATGGGTCCTTAGTTTTTGAGGAATACGGCCTACAAATTATTCAGAGTGAGGCTGGGGGAGCGTTATCTCATTGTTTTGCTTAGCAATACGCGTTGTGCGTTTTGCAGTGATAATACTGTTCTGGTGAGACTTTCAGGGATTTTCGCGCTACTGTTAAGGGCTATGGCATCTTTCGATTTTTCTGCTGAAATTAGGGAACTGCGCGCTGTTCACGCCTCAATCGCCGCTGTGAGCGACCTTGAGGGTATTGAACGTGCCATCGCGGAATTATCGGAACGTGCCGCCGACCCGCAGCTATGGGACGATCCGCAGGTTGCGCAACAGGTAACAAGCGCCCTGTCGCATAAGCAAGCTGAGCTGAACCGCCTAACATCGTTGGGATCGCGTATTGACGATGTTGAAGTCATGGTTGAGCTCGCCGAAGCAGAGGACCCGCAAAGTGCGCAGGAGCTTCTGAGCGAGGCGCGTACTGAATGTGTGAGCATCCGCCGCAAGCTTGAAGAGCTAGAGGTACTCGTGCTGCTATCAGGCGAATACGATCAGCGTGAGGCTGTGGTAACAATCCGCTCGGGGGCTGGCGGGGTAGATGCTGCTGATTTTGCTGAGATGCTTCTGCGTATGTACCTGCGCTGGGCCGAAAAGAACGGTTACCCGACGAAATTGCTTGACACCTCTTACGCTGAGGAAGCCGGGCTGAAATCGGCGACGTTTGAGGTGAATGCCCCGTTCGCTTTTGGACGCTTGTCGGTTGAAGCTGGGACGCACCGGCTGGTTCGTATCTCCCCGTTCGATAATCAAGGGCGACGCCAGACCTCCTTCGCGGCGGTGGAGGTGGTGCCACTCATTGAGCAGACTGACGCTATTGAGATTCCTGAGGCAGAGATTAAGGTGGATGTGTTCCGCTCGTCTGGCCCCGGCGGGCAGTCGGTGAATACCACCGATTCTGCGGTTCGCATGACTCACCTCCCTACGGGTATCGTGGTGTCGATGCAGAACGAGAAATCGCAGCTGCAGAACCGCGCTGCCGCTCTACGTGTGCTGCAGTCACGACTGCTTCTATTGCGTAAGGAAGAAGAGGACGCGAAAAAGAAGGAACTCGCCGGAGATATTAAAGCGAGCTGGGGGGATCAGATGCGTTCTTATGTACTGCATCCGTACCAGATGGTTAAGGACCTGCGTACCGGTTATGAAGAGGGAAATACTGCGAACGTGCTCGATGGTGGGCTGAACGCGTTTATTGATGCGGGTATCCGGTGGCGTGCATCATCCCGTTCTGCGGGTAAGGATTAGTAGCGGCGCTCAGGCGCGTCGCATGAGGAACATACAGCTAGAGGATATGATGGCTCAGAAGAAAAAGAAGGGCGTTAAAGACCCAAATAATTCAATTATTGCCCAGAATAAAAAAGCACGGCATAACTACAATATTGTTGAGACATATGAGGCAGGCCTTGTGCTAATGGGCACTGAGGTGAAATCGTTGCGTGACGGTGGCGCCTCCATTACTGATGGCTTCTGCCAAGTGAACGGTAACGAAATGTGGCTTGAAGGTATTCACATCGCCGAATACGGTTACGGTACATGGACGAATCATGCTGCTCGCCGCCGCCGTAAACTGTTGTTACACCGTACCGAGATTAACCGGTTGGGACAGAAGCTGAAGGAGACCGGCTATACTGTGGTTCCGCTTAAACTGTATTTCAGTAATGGTCGGGCAAAAGTTGAGATTGCCCTTGCCACCGGTAAACGCGAGTATGATAAACGCCAGGCCCTTCGGGAGAGGCAAGATACGTTGGAAGCGGCGCGTGCCATGCGCTACCGCAACCTTGGCGGCTAACTCGTTGGTAAAGGGAAAGCGAAGCTATAAAGGGTCCACGGTATAGCTCAGAAGACACCAATGCGAAAGGTGTACTCTACCGTATAGCAGTAAGGCGCATCTTCGTTTTATGAGCAGGGATTCCAATCGACAAAGGAGACTGTATGTCTGAAAATCTGAACCCTAACAATGGTTCTGCAGATGCTCCAAGGTTTACTCCAGCCCAGCCTCCGCAGGGTGCGCCGGTACCGCCGCCTATGCAGGGCTACCAACCGAAACCCAGTGCTGCTCTGGCTATTACCGCTTTAGTGCTCGGTATCCTTGGGGTCCTGGGAAGCTGGGTCCCGTTACTAGGAATTTTGAGCGGTGTGCTGGCTCTCATTGGGCTTATTGTGGGTATTGTTGCTCTCATAAAAGTGAAACGGGGTACCGCTGGCGGTAAAGGCATAGCGATCGCAGGTGTAATGCTGAATGTATTAGCCATTATCGTCGTCACTATTGTGACAATTGTCCTGATTACCTGGTACGGCAAAATACAGCACTGCGTTGATACCAGCGAGAAGGACTCCAACGGTACGGTTATCTGTCATGTTGATGGGCGGAACTTCTCCGTAAACACTAGGGGCGGAATAGTAATCCACGAGATTCCGTAAGCTTGGGGCGGCTCACCGGGGAGGGTGCACATCTCTGCTGATGGCACGTTTTAGCCTTCTTATGCGCGGTTAGACGCGGCTAACAGCAGGGTACCGTGCGTTTACATCTGATTCGCGTAAAATGGACTCACGCATGTTTTAAAATCGTGCGGTAATCGCCGAGCCCCAAGGAAGGGTATAGATGTCACATAATCCGTACCAGCAATACCCCGGTTACCCTGGTACTCCGCCGCAAGGACAGGGGGACTACCCGGCCTCCTACCCAGCCCCAGCACCGGGTTACCCGCAACAGCAGCAGGGGTACTATGCTGGGCAGCAGGCACCCGGCTACGGCGCCCACCCAGGGCAGTATCAACAACATCCTGGGTACGAGGGTATAAACGCACCAGGATATGACTACGACTACTATGACCTTTACGACAACTACGGTGCCTACCCTGGGCAGGACACCGCCCCCAATGCGGTTCTTGCGATTACCTCGCTCATTGTTGGCCTATTGAGTTTGTTTCTGGGGATCTTCTACTATGTGGGAATACCGTTAGGTATCTTTGCCATAGTTGTAGGGATTGTTGCGCTTAATAAGATCGGTAAGAAAACTGCTACCGGTAAAGGATTCGCTATAGGTGGTATGGTCACAGGGGGACTGGCCCTTCTAGTAGCAGCAGTTACCATTACGATCACTGTTTTCTTGCATATACAGCTGGAGAATGACTGTCGTGAAGCTGGCACTCCCGACGGCAACGGGCACGTCACATGTGAACTTGACGATGGAAGCTCCATGACTGTTCCCGCCAAATAGGCACCATCCTTCAAAAGGGATGCTTCTGAGTAGAAGACATCACCCTTTTACTGTCTCTCCCAGCAGAAGCGTCATGGTAACCCCACACAAGGTTTGCAATACATGAGCGCTGCGGCTATACTGATTCTCTAACCGTTACTGAGCGGTGCCGTGCCGTCTAGGTATGGATACGGAAAACGTTCAGGACGGCGCTTTTTGATAAAAGCATAGGGGGATGATCGGTTTCGACGATGTGAGTCGAGATGGGTGAAGCGTGCCGAGGACGCAGGGTTATCTCGTTAACGCCCTCTGCAAAAAAATAAGTGCAAAATCTAAGCGCACTGACTTCGCACTCGCTGCCTAAGCGCGAGTTGCAGTCTGTCGGCCTGAGCATGCCTTTGGCGCAGGGACCGGCATCGTTTTAAAAGGCCACTGCTGCTGGCCCTTGTCGTAGGGGCTAGCGGAACTTTTTATACGAATAGGTTCGTCGGTGTAAGTGTTTGTGCAAGCACCGGAGCCGAAAAGTAGCGTTTTCACAAACTGCGCACGGAGAAGCCCCGTCGAAGCCACAACGGACCGGGGTTCGATTCCCCGCATCTCCACAGAAATCCCCAGGGTTCCGCTCCACGGGACGAACCTGCTACAGTACCGCCTGGCCGCCTCCACACCAGTGGAGATGCCAGGCGGCTTACTTTTTAATGGACCGCTTATGCCGTGCATCGTTCCCCAGGATGCCGTAGTATCGTAAAGAGAGCACGCCCGCTAAAAACCGCCTCACCGGCAGGAAGGTGAACATATGCGGGGTGATACCAGTAAAGATTTTTTTTGCAGGAGACGGCATATGGAGCCCACACCTAATACACAGCACCCCTACGCCCAGCCTTCCTCACCCATGCAGCCTGTGCCGCCGCTTGCCCAGCTGAGCCCCCAAACAGTGCACCCCCAAGCCGCGCCCACGGTAGCTGGTATAAGCGCTCTAGACTACGATTTCAACTACAACCGTATGCCTGCCGAGTACGAGGTGCCCGACGAGTACCGGCGCTCCTATGGGCGAGCGCCCGGCGATATCCGCGGACCCGGTTATTTCTACGCAGTGGGTGGTTTTGCTCTAGCCCTTTTCTCGCTTGTATACTCTGGGGTTCAGAGTCTCACTACTCTCTCGCGCGCTGCGTCACCGTACCGGCCCTACGAGATTGTGCAAGTCACTAACGTACTCATGGGTGGGTTGCTTCCGGCACTTATGGCATTCATCCTAGGGATCTACGCGTTTAAGGTCAGCGGAAAGACTAAAACTAAAACCTCCGCATCCTCCCGTACAACCACTTTCGGCTCACTAGCTATAGTTCTAGGAGGCCTGAGCATTCTGGGACTGATAGGATCTGCGGTGCTCTATGTGCTTGCTTTCTTCTAATACAACAGAAACATAAGATGCAGGGAGGGGACGCACGTTCTGTGCTTCCCCTCCCTGCATACATATGTAAGAGAAGAGCGAGAGAGCTAGTCCTCGCTAATCCCGATATCGCTCAGCAGCCCCTGCGCTTTTGAGTGCAGTGCACCATTTGTGGCCAGCACGCTCGTGCGCTGGCTGTACGTGGTTGATGTCGCATTATTCCCGTTAAATGTGGTGATTTTACCGCCAGCTTCCCTCACAATCGGCACCAGAGCAGCCACATTGTGCATGTTCAGCTGCGGGTCAGCCGCAATATCGACGGCGCCTTCTGCCACCAGGCAGTACGACCAGAAATCGCCGTAAGCGCGGGTACGTTTCACGGACTGTGCTAAGGAGAAGAACCGCTGTTCCATACCGTTCTCAGCCCACCCCGCAAAATCTGAGTACGATAGTGAAGAATTCGCAATATTAGCGACTTTTGATACCTCTAAGCGGGTGGCGCGAGCCAAAGATTTACCAGCATAGGACCCTGAGCCTTTGGCGGCCCACCAGCGGCGCTGTAACGCGGGTGCAGACACTAGACCAACCACCGGCTCGCCCTCATCCAGAAGAGCAATGAGGGTAGCCCACACCGGAACACCACGCACAAAGTTGCTGGTGCCATCAATCGGGTCGATAACCCACTGCCGTGAGGTGGTACCCATGGTTCCCGACTCCTCACCAGCAACACCATCACGGATACGAGCCCTCTGCAGCTGGGCGCGGATCAGCTGCTCAATCTCACGGTCCGCATCGGTGACAGGGGTGCCGTCATCCTTCATGTGAACGCTCATGCTGTGGTCGGTAAAACGCGCCATCGCAACTCGATCAACGCTATCAGCTAAGGTGTGCGCTAGGCGCACGTCATCGGTGTAAGGGGTCGTGTTCATAGTCCTTATTCGGTTCTCGTATCGGTGGTCATAGTATTTATGGTACGCCCTTAGCGCCCATAATGAAGGAAACTTTAGGTGAGTGAGCCCAACTCCTTCTCATCGTTGCCCGCTTGGTCTGGGGCCGCTAGCAGTTTACGCATAGACGCCAACCGGTCGGCGCCACTGGGCCCAGCCTCACCGCGAGCAACATAGGCGGTTATACCGCACCCGGAGGAGTCACCAGTGTGGGCGCACCCCCTAGGGCACTCTACCGCACCGGGGGCAAGGTCAGGAAACGCCTCCACAACCTTCTGCGTCGAAACGTGGGCTAACCCGAAAGAGCGGATACCCGGGGTGTCAATAATCCAGGTGCCTGCCGGAACCTCGACACCAGCATCCGAGGCGGGCTGAAGCGCTAACGCTGACGAAGACGTGTGCCGCCCCCGCCCAGTCACTGAATTCACGTGCCCGGTAGCGCGCTCAGCACCCGTGAGGGCATTAACAAGAGTGGATTTTCCCACCCCCGAATGGCCCAACAGAACCGACACGTTCCCCAGCAGATCGCCCAGCAGCTCACGCACAGGGCCGGTAGTGAGGCCCTCAGCGCCCTCCTCACTTGGGGCACGTCCATCAGATGCCGCGGAGAGCACAATCCGTAATCCCGAGCGCTGATAGTAGTCCAGTAGCTCCTGAGGGTGGCGTATATCGGTTTTGGTGACGCACAGGATGGGCTCAATCCCCGCATCGTACGCAGCCACAACGGCACGGTCAATAAAACCGGTGCGGGGCTGAGGGTTTGCTGCGGCCACCACAATCACCAGCTGGTTTGCGTTCGCCACCACCACACGCTCGGTCGGGTCAGTATCATCCGCGCTACGCCGCAGCACGCAGGAGCGCTCACCTAGCCTCACGATGCGGGCGAGAGTATCTTTCTTGCCGGAGGTATCACCCACCACATCCACGAAATCGCCGGTGACAATTGCGGTGCGGCGTAGCTCACGGGCCCGGGTTGCGACTAGGATACGCTCATTAACGGTGCCTTCGGCAACAACAACGGACCAGCGTCCCCGATCCACCGTAATGACACGGCCACGAATCGCGCTCTTGTGAGCGGGACGGTCTTTCGTACGCGGCCGTGACCCGCGCTTATTGGGGCGCACCCGCACATCTGACTCGTCCCAGTCCAGCACATCACGGGAATTCAGCCGCGACGAACCCACTAGCGGCTCCCTTCCAGCTGGCCCAACATGTTATTCCACAAGCCAACAAAATCGGGGAGGGTTTTGGCGGTGGTAGCAATATTCTCAACCACCACACCGGGCACACGCAGCCCTAGTACCGCCGCGAATGTGGCCATACGGTGGTCCTCGTAGGTGCGAACCGTCACCGCCGCATTGGTGGCTGCCCGCTGAACAGGGGCATCAATAACAAGCCCGTCATCAAGTTCATGGGCAGAGCCGCCCAACCGGTTAATCTCGACCCTTAGGGCCTTCAGCCTGTCTGTCTCATGCCCACGCAGATGCGCGATACCACGCAGCTCGGTACGTGCCGGAAGTAAAGCGCAAATGGCAGCTAGCGTGGGTGCCAGCTCCCCGCATCGTGCCAAGTCAAAAACGTACTCTCTCTCGCCCCCCACTGCGGGGGAACCCTTGACCGTCAGCCCCTTTTCACTGTAAGAGACTGTCGCACCGACCGTTGGCAGCAGCTCGCGCCACATATCGCCCCCCTGAGTGGTGCCAGGCTGACCGTCACCCGCCGGGGCGGGCCAGTCGGGAATCGTCACAGAGGTACCGGTCACCGTTGCCGCCGCAAGAAACGGGCCAGCGTTTGATAGGTCCGGCTCAATCGTCTTCTCAAACCCGCGGATAGCCCCGGGGCGCACCACCCATGTGTACTGCTCAGGAGAGCTATCCACCCGAACGCCCAACTCACGCAGAGTCTCAACAGTCATCTCAATATGCGGCACTGAGGGTACCGCTTCCCCAACGTGCCGAATCACCAGCCCCTGCGGCAGACGCGGGGCCACCAACAGAAAAGCCGAAACGAACTGGGAAGATGTACTGGCATCAATACACACTTCGGGGATTGCGGAGCCCTCAACAGGGTGCTGCGCCAACCCCGGAGACTGCACCGTAAAAGGTAAGGCATCGGCCTGATCGCCCTCACAGGGCACATCCACCCCCAGCTGGCGCAAGCCATCGAGCAGGGGAGCCATAGGGCGTTTGCGAGCGTGTGCGTCCCCATCGAAGCCGAACTCGCCAGGTAATAACGCCGCTAGAGCAGGCACAAAACGCATAACGGTTCCCGCCAGCCCGCAATCAATAGTGCTGTAACGCGGGATGGCGGAAGAGAAGTCAATGGGGGTGACCCGCAGGTCAGGGCCAAAAGGTGAGTCTGTCTCTAAAGACTCAAAACGTGCCCCAAGGGCCTCCAACGCCTTTATCATCAGCAGAGAATCACGCGAATGTAACGGGGCGTGCACAACCGATGGGGAGTCCGCCATGGCCGCCAGCAGAAGATACCTGTTAGTGAGTGATTTAGACCCGGGGATACGTACCGTCGCCCGTGCGCCAGGTTCACCAGTGAATAGGGGGGCCGGCCAGTCACCCGGTGTTACCCCGGGGTGAACGGGTGCCGTATCACTCATATGTATCCCCACAATCTTATTAATAGGCGGCGCGGCATCAGCCATAACGGGTGGGCAGCAGCCACCCCGCCTACTATTCTACCGGGCACCCGCCTGTGGGTCCCACCGCGAAACAGTACGACACGGTACTACGCAGTAGCACAAAACTCGTCAATATACCCCATCAGTTTAGTCTTCAACGCCTCCGGAGCCTGCTGTGCACACGAGCTTTTAATCTTGGCACGCACCAGCTCCTCAAGGTTCTTGGCCTCCGCACAGTGCGCACAATTATCAAGATGTTCCTGTAACTGAGCTATCTCCTCGGCGCTTAAGGCACCATCCAAATACTCGTAGATGCTTTTGAGCTGTTCAGAGCAGGGGTTTCCCCCGCAATCCTCTGTTTTTTCCACGGGATCTCCTTATCACTAACAGTTGGAATAAAAACTACTTTTTGCTCAGCGCCTTCTCAATCGTTGAGGGGCGCACACCGTTCTCACGGGCATAATCAACCAGTTTTTCACGCAGAATACGCCTGCCGCGGTGCAGCCGAGACATGACCGTCCCCAGCGGGATATCCATAATCTCGGCGATCTCCTTATAGCTGAACCCTTCAACATCGGAATAGTAAACAACCATCCGAAAATCCTCCGCTAAGGCCGAGAACGCCTCACGCACCTCGGTATCCGGTAAAGCGGCAAGCGCATCGGCCTCAGCTGAACGTAACCCCACAGCGTCATGTTCACCAGCCCGGGCCAGCTGCCAATCATTGACGGCCTCAGCGTTAGCGGTCTGCGGTTCACGCTGGCGTTTGCGGTACAGGTTAATGTAAGTGTTCGTGAGGATGCGGTACAGCCAGGCCTTCAGGTTCGTGCCCTGCTTGAATTGGTGGAATGAGGCGAACGCCTTCGTGTAGGTTTCCTGCACGAGGTCTTCAGCGTCGGCGGGGTTGCGGCTCATCCGCATTGCAGCAGCGTACAGCTGATCCACGTACTGCATCGCATCTGTGGTGAAACGGGTGCGGAGCTCACGGCTGTCGAGAGTCTTCGTCGCCTCGGCGGCGTTAATCTCGCTCATCTGCTCTCTTTCCTGCCGCCACCAGGACGGCACGTCTGCGTTCAGGGTCTTCCTCCAGCATACCTGCACCGGGTGTTCCTGCTGGCTCCAACAAAACTGTGGTAGGTTTTATTCCCCGTGGGCTTGCTGGTAAAGCAAAACCCCGGCGCTGAGAAACACCGGGGTTCATAACGTATGCAAAGCGACCTTAAGAGTTGGGGCGCTTACCGTGGTTTGCGCCGCTCTTACGACGATCCTTACGCTTGCGACCGCGCTTGCTCATGCGAGCCTCCTTCATTCTTGGGTGGGTGCGCCACTACTGAAGAGGCACACCCCGCTGACCGCCCTGTTCAGGTGCACGCTCCGGGTACAGGACACGGGGCTGAGCACTAGGGCAACGCCGTTTATTTTTTCATAAAAATGACGCGAATGCATCTTATCCGCCGCCAGTGAGCGAAAAAACACGCAGAATCCGCGTCGCAGAAAAGGTCTAGGGCTGCTCCGGGATACTCAGCCAAGAGTACCAGCCGCGGTGCAGCACCAGCCAAGCGATCAGGCCATACCCGGACTGCCCAGGCAGCCCGTTATTGGTCGCCAAATCGTTACGCCACTGCTCATGGTGCAGCAGCGGGTTAAAGGTATCAACATACACCTGGTTACGGCGGGTTACCACATCTGCGTAGGCAGCCGACAAGTCGGCAATGCGCCTGTTCCGCTCAGCGTCGAGCGTGGGAGGCGGGCCTACCACCAGCACCCTGATGTTATTCTGCGAGGCCATATCCACCATGTTCGCCAGGTTAAGACGTGAACGGGCGCTCGTGAGCCCTAGATCAATGTCGAACGTGGAGGGGGCTATCACGAGACGGTTATCGGCACCGGGTGCGAAGCGGCGGCGTGCCTCTTCAAACCAGCGTTCATTGAGCAGATCACTGCCTTCGTTGGGGGCGGCCAAGTTATAGGCCGTGATAGATGCATTATTGTGGGGGGTGCGGGCCATGACACGACCGAACCAGCCTAAGGTGCGGGGGTCACCCACACCCGCGAGCAGGTCGTCGCCGACGGCTACGAGTCGAATATTGCGTTGCTCCACGGGAATCTTTCTTCTTTTATCGGTGGTAGCGCCCGGCGCTTCACCCTTATGTGCAAAATTCTCTAACTACAAGCATAAGCGGTACACGGGCTGTTTATCTAACTTTGTGGCATGTTTTAGATAACCGGGGCGCGCATCCGCGCCAGTGCAGGGCACAGCGCGTATTCTCAGACGCGTCCAATGTAAGGGCAAAGGCCCCGCCTTCTTGACAAGTGAAGAAGACGGGGCCCTCACATGAGACTCACTACCTATTGAACCGGTTTAGCCTTCAAAAATCTGCTGCAGCAGAACCTCATGTTCGGCGGTGTGGCGTTTGCCGGTGCCCGCAGCGGGAGAGGCCGAGGCGGGGCGGGCAGCCAGACGTACCGGGCGGTCTATAACCGGCAGCAGGTTCATGGCCATGAAAGGCCACTGGCCCTGGTTCGCGGGTTCGTCTTGGGCCCACACCACATCCTGGGCGTTTGAGTACAGGGCCAGCTGCGCCTTAATCTCGGCCTCGGGCAGCGGATACAGCTGCTCAACCGTGACAATCGCGGTCTTAGTGTCGCCGCGCTTAGCGCGCTCAGCCTCAAGATCGTAGTACAGGCGGCCTGAGACGAGCACCAGGCGCTCAACCTCGGCCGGGTTCACACCCGAACGGTCACCAATTACCGGTTGGAACGAGCCTTCGGTGAAGTCCTCAATTGATGAGGTTGCGCCCTTGAGCCGCAGCAGCTGCTTGGGGCTAATAACCACCAGCGGCTTGTACGGACGGTGCTGGCTGTGGCGGCGCAGCAGGTGGAAATATGAGGCCGGGGTAGAGGGAACCGCGACGGTCATATTGTTCTCCGCGCACAACTGCAGGTACCGCTCAATACGGGCCGAAGAGTGATCCGGGCCCTGCCCCTCATAGCCGTGCGGCAGCAGCAGCACAAGTGAGGAACGCTGCCCCCACTTCTGCTCCGAAGAGGAAACAAATTCGTCAATAATGGTCTGTGCACCGTTCGCGAAGTCGCCGAACTGTGCCTCCCACACCACGAGCGAATCCGGGCGTTCAACAGAGTACCCGTACTCAAAACCCATCACACCGTACTCCGACAGCAGCGAGTTATAGATACGCAGCGTGCCCTGTTCGGCTGCGAGGTTCTGCAGCGGCGACCACTCCTGATCGGTGAGGTGATCATGCAGAACCGCGTGACGCTGCACGAAGGTGCCGCGCTGCACATCCTGCCCGCTCATGCGCACATTGGTGCCTTCCAGCAGGACAGAACCAAGCGCAAGCAGCTCACCCATACCCCAGTTCACCTTACCGCTCTTACCCATTTCGACGCGCTGCTGCAGAAGCTTCAGCAGCTTCTTGTGCACAGTAAAGCCTTCGGGTACGTTACCAAATGAGTTGGCGATAAGCTCGAAAGTATCACGCGAAATCGCGGTGACACCACCGTGAACCACCTCGGTACCCTGCTGCGACGAGGGCAGCTCAATACCTTCAACATTCGCACTGTGAACCAGCGGAACAGCCGTCTGAGTCTCCGCGAAAATAGCATCCAGCTTCGAATGGTAGGCGTTCAGAGCCTCATCCGCTTCTTCCTGGGTGACATCGCCACGGCCAACAAGGGCCCTAGCGTACAGGGTGCGGGTTGAGGGCATCTCATTAATGATCTGGTACATCTTCGGCTGAGTCATTGACGGGTCATCCGCCTCGTTGTGGCCGCGACGGCGGTAGCACAACAGGTTAATGACCACGTCCTGGCCAAAGCGCTCACGGTACTCGAACGCCATACGCCCGGCGCGCACCACAGCCTCGGGGTCGTCGGCGTTCACATGGAACACCGGAGCCTTGGTCATACGCGCAATGTCGGTGGCGTGGGTTGCGGTGCGTCCGTCCTCGGGGGTGGTGGTGAAACCGATCTGGTTGTTGACCACAATGTGCACGGTGCCGCCGGTAGTGTAGCCACGCAGGTTCGCCATCTGCAAGGTCTCCATAACGATGCCCTGCCCGGCGAATGCAGCATCACCGTGGATAAGGATCGGCAGAACCGGGCGGCCTTCAACACCCTGCTCATTGAGCACGTCCTGCTTGGCCCGCACGATACCCTCAAGCACAGTGTTGACCGCCTCAAGGTGGGAAGGGTTAGCCGCCAAGTACACCTGGGTCTGCTTGCCAGAGTCAGAGGTGTACGTACCTTCCGTGCCCAGATGGTACTTGACATCACCAGAGCTGTTCCCATGCGCAGGCTCTGCGGTGCCGCTGAATTCACGGAAAATCTGTGCGTACGACTTCCCAGCGATATTAGTCAGCACGTTAAGGCGGCCACGGTGCGCCATACCAATAGCCACACCGTTCATGTCTTTACTGGCGGCCTTGTCAATAATCGCATCAAGCAGCGGGATGAGCGACTCACCGCCCTCAAGGGAGAAACGTTTCTGGCCCAGGTACTTGGTCTGCAGGAAGTTCTCAAACGCCTCAGCCTCAACCAGCTTATGCAGCACACGCAGCAGCTCTTCACGGCAGGGCTTGGTATAACCGTGCTCCAGCTGGTCCTGGAACCACTGGCGCACCTCGGGGCTTTCGTTGTACATGTATTCCACGGCTAGGGTGCCCGCGTACGCCTCGTTCAGGCGTTCCAAAATGGTGCGTAGCGGCAGCGCGTCTTTGTCCCCGAACCCGCCGGTGGGCCACACGCGGTCCAAATCCCACAGGCTCAACCCGTACTTCTCAAGCTCCAGATCGGGGTGGGAAAGCACATGGTAGCCGAGCGGGTTGGTCTGCGCCACAAGGTGCCCGTGCACCCGGTAGGCGTGGATGAGCTGCTGGATACGGGCAACCTTTGACACCTCAATATCGGGGTCAACCTGGTTATCACGCGACCAACGCAGCGGTTTAAAAGGAATACGGATAGCCTCAAAAATCTCGTCGTAGAAGCCTTCAGCACCCAGCAGGTAGCTTTCTACGATCTTCAGGAACTCGCCCGAACCGGCGCCCTGAATCACACGGTGATCATAGGTGCTGGTGAGGGTAATTACTTTCGAAATAGCGTTTTGAGAGATGATCTTGTCAGAGACTCCGCGGAACTCTGCCGGGTACTCCAAAGCACCCACACCAATAATCGCGGCCTGCCCTTTAGAGAGGCGCGGTACCGAATGGACCGTACCAATACCACCGGGGTTGGTGAGCGAAACGGTGGTGCCCGTAAAATCTTCAAGACCCAGCTGCCCGGCACGCCCGCGCTTCACAATATCGTCATACGCCTCCCAGAACTCCAAGAAACTCAAAGTCTCGGCACCCTTAATGTTCGGCACCACCAGGCTGCGGGTACCGTCAGGGCGGGGCAGGTCAATTGCCAAACCAAAGTTCACATGCCCGTTGTGAATAGCAATCGGCTTGCCCTTTTCATCATGCCCGTACGTGACGTTCATAGACGGCATAGCAGCCAGCGCACGAATTACGGCGTAACCAATAATATGCGTGAAGGAAATCTTGCCGCCACGGGTACGCGCCAAATACTTATTGATCGCAGCACGGTTCTCAATCAGCAACTTTGCCGGGACTGCGCGCACAGTGGTCGCGGTGGGGACGGTAAGGGAATCCTCCATATTGGTAGCCACAGCTTTTGCAGGGCCACGGAGGGGAACGATCTTATCTTCTACTTCTTCCACGTTTTTCGCCTTTGGTGAGGGGGTGTCTGCCTTGGGAGCGGTCAGGGGTGCGGCCTTAGCCGGTGCAGCGGCGCTCTTCTTCGGGGCTTCTGCCGCGGCTGGTGCCGTGTTGGGAGGATCCTTCTCAACGGTTGCGGTGGTGGATGCGCTCGCTACAGTCTCAGTAGCATTCGCGCCCGCCGGGGCACCCGAAATAGCCTTATCAATAGACTCAAAAATAGGCCACCAGGAGGGAGCCACTTGATTTTTATTCTGCTGGTAACGCTCATACTGCTCTTCTACGAACCATTCGTTACCGGCAAATTCCTCAGGTACCAGGTGATCTGGCAGATTTGGCACTTTGACGCCTCTTCCTTACTGTGAATTTATCCGTCGCGTCCGGGGGAGTCCCCGGCACTGAAGACCCGCATCATTGAGGGGCGAATCATCACGCTACAGCCCGCGCGCCGCTGAGACTAAGGGTGCCGTTGTCACGGCATCTTTGCCACCGGCGGCACGCCGGTGTTTCTGCTTAATAGTGTAGAGAGAAGGGTGCCTAACTTTCCACCTGGACGCGACTAACTCTGTAAAGAAATTTGAGAAATATGCACCGGGTGCATAGGCAGGACGTCATCTCATGAGAAGGTGCCCTCAAGAATCCCCATCAGAAACCTGTAAGAGCCCCAGCAGCCCGGCCGAACACTGAGAGCTAAATCCTCCCTTACCCTCGGATGAGGGAGAAAACTTCGCTAGAATATAGCCTATGGATGACCCTTCTAGTTACCCTGTGATAACCATTACCTCAGCCAGCGGTGCTCTCATGCGGGTGGTGCGCGCGTGAACATCGTGCTACTTATTATCGGTCTAGTGCTCATACTCGGGACCGGTTTTTTTGTTGCTGTCGAGTTTTCTCTGGTGGCGTTGGAAAGCTCCGCAGTACAGGCGGCCCGTGCCGCCGGTGACCGTAAGGCAGATGCGGTTCTTAAATGCCTAAAAACCCTCTCAACCCAGCTCTCAAGCTGCCAGGTGGGGATTACCATCACCACCCTACTCACCGGTTACACGCTGGATGCTTCTATTAACTCCCTCGCCTCCGGGGCCATTACCTCCTTGGGGCTGCCCGAGGCCGTGGCGCATGCGCTCACCCTTATTCTGGCGATGGGTATCGCCACCCTGTTATCAATGCTTTTGGGGGAGCTCGTGCCTAAAGGGCTCGCCATTGCCCAGCCATACCAGGTAGCACGCCGCATAGCACCGGTGCAGCTGGCATTTACCAGCCTCATGAAACCCGTGGTGCTTTTCATGAACGGTTCAGCTAATAAAATTCTGAACCTCTTTGGGATGGAAGCCCAGGAGGAGTTGTCTGCCGCCCGCAGCCCCGAAGAGCTCTCCGCTATGGTGCGCCGTTCCGCCGAACGCGGCACTCTTGATTCATCCGCCGCCCGGTTTGTGGATCGCACACTGAGCTTTTCGGAGCTGACTGCCTCGGAAGTCATGACCCCGCGCGGGAAAGTCACCATGCTAGAAGATACCGCCCCCGTGGCTGAGGTTATTGAGCTGGCACGTTCCACCGGGCATTCCCGCTTTCCTCTGTACCGGGAAGACCGGGACAATATTGTGGGCGTGGTACATGTCAAAAAAGCTGTGGGTGTGCCCGCTGAGGTGCGAGAAACCCTTGAAGCCGGAACCCTCGCTGAAGACGTGCTTCAGGTGCCTGAGACCCTGCATGTGGATGCCCTCCTGACGCAGCTGCGAGAAGGCGCCCTGCAGCTTGCGGTGGTACTCGACGAATACGGGGGCACCGCCGGGATTACCACCCTCGAAGACCTTGTTGAAGAGATTGTTGGAGAAGTATCTGACGAGCATGACGTAGGTGACAGCACCGACCGGCCTCTGCAATACGGGAACGGTGACTGGGTTTTCTCTGGGCTGCGCAGACCCGGCGAAATCAACAACTATATACCCGAACTAACGGTTGAAGAGAACCCCGAGTATGAGACGGTGGGAGGGTTCATGATGGAGCGCCTAGGACGTATCCCCGATGAAGGAGACACCGTGCCGGTACCTGGCGGTACGTTACGGGTAGACGCTATTGACGGGCGCCGAGTTGACCGCATCCGTTTTATTCCCGACACCGCCCAAACAAGGTACCTGCGAACAGTACCCGCCCGCAGGGACCGTACAGCAGCAGGGGAGAAGCGTGCATGAACGACTGGATAGCTATTGGCCTGCTCGTTTTCCTTCTTGCTGGAAACGCTTTTTTCGTGGCCGCGGAATTCGCCATTATGTCTACCCGCCGGGCCCAGATCGAACCTCTTGCCGAGAATGGTAGTCTGCGAGCCAAAAAAGTACTGTACGCCCTTGAGAACGTTTCCCTCATGCTGGCCACCTGCCAGCTGGGTATCACTATCTGCTCCTTGCTCATCTTGAACGTCTCAGAACCAGCCCTGCACCACCTGTTGGAGCACCCCCTAGCTGCCACAGGCATCCCACCTGTGGCTGTGGATGTGGCGGCTTTCTCTCTCACCCTCATACTGGTCACCTACCTGCACGTTATCTTTGGGGAAATGGTTCCCAAAAACGCTGCTGTCACCTTGGCTGCACGTGGTATTGCCCTGTGGATCGTGCCCTCTCTTATGCGAGTAGCCCGCATTTTTGCACCCGTGGTGGCTCTGCTGAACGGCATGTCAAACCGGGTGCTTGCATGGGTGCGTGTAGAACCCAAAGACGAAGTTGCCTCAACCTTTACCTTGGGTGAGCTGCAGTCTATTGTGGCTCAATCCACGGCTGAAGGAACCGTTGAAGACGATGCGGGTGTGATCGGCGGGGCCCTGGAATTTACCGAGAAGAGCGTGTCCGAGATTATGGTCCCGCGGGAGCAGGTGCAGACCCTCACTCTTGGGTGCACCCCGGCTGAGCTGGAGCACGCCGTGGCCCGCACCGGGTACTCCCGGTTTATTGTGACCGACCCCGAGGGCTCATATATGGGGTACCTGCATCTGAAGGATGCTCTTGCGGTGCCGCCTGCGCGTGAACATATTCCGTTCGGGTGGCGGCTGGTGCGTTCTATGTCGGTGGTTGCTCCCGAAACCGATATTGATGATGCGCTCGCTATAATGCAGGGTAATAATTCGCATTTGGCGCATGTGGTGGGGAGCAACGGCCGGTCGCTGGGCGTGGTCTTTATGGAGGATGTGCTTGAGGAACTGGTGGGTGAAATCAAGGACACCACGCAGGATAGGGTGCGGAGGCTGCAGGCAGCAAGCCGCGCATCAAACGACAAATAAAGAGTTGTTTATACGGGTAATGGCGTGCTTTAGTGTTGTTAAAAATCCTTTCTCGGCGCGCCATAATTGAAAACAGTTATCACTAACTGTAGCCTGGTGTATACCCGAACCAGCCACATACATGAAAGAGTCTAAATATGAAGAAGATCCTTGGTGCGGCATCCGCGCTTTTGATGACCTCCGCGCTACTGACCGGGTGCGCTACCTCCAATAACTCGTCGGGTGGTTCAGGTGGCGGCAGTAACACCGCGAAGGTTAAGGTTGTCACTTCCACTGACGTGTATGCTGACCTTGTTAAGCAGGTAGGTGGCGATAACGTGGATGTCCATGCGTTCGTGAGCTCTACCGCTACCGACCCCCACTCCTACGAGGCATCCGCCTCCGATAAGCTCCAGATTAAGGACGCTAAGCTGGCAGTTGTAAACGGCGGCGGCTACGACTACTTCCTGGAAAAAGACGCGGGGCAGAACAACCAGAAGGTTGTGAACGCCGTAAAGACCAGCGGTAAGCTCTCCGACGCCGACTATGATCACCTGATTGAGCATCACAGCGGGGGAGAAGGCCACGGCCATAACCACGGCAGCGAGGCTGAGGAGGGCGGCGGTCACGAGCACGCCCACGAGTTTAATGAGCACCTGTGGTACGACTTCGACACGGTGAAGAAGGTGACCAATAAGATCGCTGATGATCTTGCCGAGATCGACAGTTCCCACGCCGACCAGTACCGTGAAAACGCGAAGAAACTCACCGGCGAAATTGACTCCCTTGAAGAGTCTGCTAAGAAGATTAGCGGCAAGGGCAAGAAATACATCGCTACTGAGCCTGTGCCCGATTATCTGATTTCTTCAACCGGTGCTGAGAACTCCACCCCCGCAGAGTTCGCTGAAGCCGTTGAAGAGGGGAAGGACGTCCCCGCGATTACTCTGCAGGAGACCAAAGACCTGGTGACCGAAAAGAAGGTAAACCTGGTTGCCTATAACTCGCAGACCGAAACCTCGCAGACTAAGGAGGTACTCCAGTCTGCAAAGGATTCGGGTGTGGCTAACGTGTCGTTTACTGAGACTCTGCCTGAAAACACGAAATATGTGGACTGGATGAAGAGCAACGTCAGCAACCTTGAAAAGGCACTCTCCTAAGTGAATAATTCACCTACCTCCGGCACCCCCGCAATTTCAATTCGCGGGGGTAGCCTATCGTTTGGCACCCGTTCCCTCTGGGACAATCTCACCCTTGATATTGGCCGGGGTGAATACTTCGCGGTACTCGGCCCGAACGGTTCTGGTAAATCCACTTTCCTAAAAGTGGTACTGGGCCTCATGCGTATGTCGGCTGGTGAGGTCTCGGTCCTGGGCCGTCCCGCCCGCGCGGGTAACCCCGGTGTAGGGTATATTCCGCAGCAGAAAGCGATCGCTACTTCCACCCCTATGCGTGCCCGTGACCTTGTGGGCTTGGGCGTGGACGGGCATCGTTGGGGTATTCGGTTATCAGGCCGTAAATACCGTGCGAAGGTTGATGAGCTGCTGGAAGCTGTGGGCGCCACCGAGTACGCTAATGTTCCTGTGGGGTTACTCTCCGGTGGTGAGCAGCAGCGGCTGCGGGTCGCGCAGGCTCTGGCGAACGACCCTAAAATCCTGTTGGCTGATGAGGCGTTACTGTCCCTTGACCTGAACCACCAGTATGCCGTTGCGGAGCTGATTCACCGTTTCAACCGGGACCACGGACTCTCGGTAGTGTTTGTCACTCATGAGATTAACCCGATTATTGAGCATGTGGATCGAGTACTGTACCTGGCAAATGGCAGGTTTACGGTGGGAGCCGTTGACGAGGTAATGCAGACACAGACCCTCAGCGAGCTGTACGGGACCCCGGTAAACGTCCTTAAATCTAATGGACGGTACGTCATAGTGGGGCAGGGACATAGCGGTGGAACCCACCTTGTCGAGGAAGGAACCGCGGGCTTAGCCGCACAGGCCACGTATAAGGGGGAGGCTACTAATGCCCCCACCAGCCCAGTCCATAGCAGCAACCAAACAATAAACACCAAGAGTATCCATCCGGGAGGTCAGGCATGATGCACGTACTGGCGGCCGCATCCTCCACCCAGCAGGGGGATTTGCTCTCCCGCATTTTTGTGTTTGAACGCTACGGTGAGCTGGTTCAGCTATTGCAGAATTCTATTCTGGCTGGTGCTGTTCTGGGCATCATTGGCGGATTTGTGGGCGTATTTGTGATGATGCGCGACCACGCTTTTGCGGTGCACGGTATCTCTGAGATGTCGTTTGCCGGGGCCGCTTTAGCGTTACTGCTCGGTTATGATGTGGTGACTGGCTCAATGGTGGGCTCCATTGTTTCGGCGCTTCTTATCGGCATATTGGGCGTGAAAAAACATGACTCAAACTCGGTGATTGGTGCGCTTATGCCGTTCGGTTTGGGGCTGGGCATTCTGTTTCTGTCTCTTTACCAGGGGCGCAGCGCAAATAAATTCTCGCTTTTGACGGGGCAGATCGTTTCGGTAGACGCTGACCAGCTGGGTAACATGATTGGCGGCGCCATCGTTATTATTACTATTCTGGTGCTGGTATGGCGGCCGTTGAGCTTCGCTTCTTTAGACCCAGAGGTCGCCCACGCGAAAGGGGTGCCGATGCGTGCCCTGTCGCTGGTGTTTATGGTGGTGCTGGGGATTGCAGTGGCGCTGTCGGTGCAGGTGGTTGGTTCTCTTTTGGTGCTGGCGCTTCTGATTACTCCGGCAGCGGCGGCAATGCAGGTGACGGCTTCTCCGCTGCGCACGCTGCTTCTGTCAGTGCTGTTTGCTGAGGCCGCGATCGTGGGCGGTATTCTGCTGGCGCTGGCTGGTTCTTTGCCGATTAGCCCGTACGTTACCAGTGTTTCGTTCTTCATCTATATTGTGTGCCGTGTGATTGGCGCTATTATGCGCAGGCACAGCGCATCAGGCCGTTCGGTTGCCGAAGACACGGATGCGCACCACCATCCCGCGCACCTATAAAAGAAAGAAAAGATGTGGGCCTCACCCCGTACTGGGGTGAGGCCCACATCTTTAAAAGCTTTTCTTTTCGGTTACTGTATTTCGACGGTTACCAGGGACTCATTTTTGCGGCGTTCAACCGTGCAGTCGGGGCAGTAGCCGGTTACCTCAACCACGTGCTCAAGCTCTGAGAATCCGCATTTTTTACCCATAGAAAGCGCCCATTCTTCAATGGCTGGTGCTTCTAGCTCAACGGCTTTCCCACACCTGCGGCACAGCAGGTGGTGGTGGTGGGTGTCTGCTTGACAATGCCGGTATAGGGATTCGCCTTCGACTCCTTTAATGACGTCGAGCTCGCCTGTGTTGGCGAGGGACTGCAGCACCCTGTAGGTGGTAGCTAAAGAAACTTGTTCCTTGCGGTTAGCGAGGATGAGGTGAAGATCTTGAGCTGAGATAAAATCTCCCAACTCAGCCATGGTTGCTTTGATAACGCGGCGTTGCCGGGTGTTGCGGGCTTCGGCGTGTTTGACGATTTTACGAACGGGGATGTGGGTATCCAATGTATTGCCTTCCGGTGTGATGGAGCACCTCGGATAATTTGAGAGTGGATTCCTTTCTCAACGACTTTACACTAATTCTTGCCCTGCTGGTGCGTATTTTATGGTTTTCTCAGCTGGTGGCGATGAAAGAAAGTAAATCCTAGGAGATTGTTGTGAGCTCTTTGAAATGGTGTGTGCTGCAGTGGATAGCTTAGAAAATGTGTGATAGGCGTCGCCTGCTAGGGCTGAAGACAGTAGACTGGATGGTATGAAGCTGACGAAGTACACTCATTCGAGCGTGCGCCTTGAGAATGAGGGGCACGCACTGGTTTTTGACCCCGGTAATTTTGCACCTGAGGGAGAGCACGCCCGGCTGCTGGACGGCGCCGATTATCTGGTGATAACACACGCCCACCCTGACCATTTCGATACTGCCCGTCTGCTGCCGTTACTTTCTGAGCACCCCGAACTACATATCTGGGCGCCGCAGGCCGTCACGGAGACGATTCTTGAAACAGTGCCGGACGCGAAAGTGAATGCCGTAACCGCTGACAGCGAGTTTACGGTTCCCGGTTTTCAGATACAGACTTTTGGCGGGCAGCACGCACTGATCCACCCGTTAATCCCGGTCATCGCCAATATTGGGTATTTGGTGAACGGTACTGTGTACCATCCTGGTGATTCTCTGGTGGTGCCGCACGGGGTTAAAGCTCCCAATGTACTGGTGCCGGTGCATGCCCCGTGGGGAAAGGTCCAGGAGGTTATCGATTTTGTGATTGCGGTGGGGGCCCGGCGGGCCTACCCAATCCATAATGGCATGATCAATGAGAACGGCACGGGGATTATTGAGGGGCTGATTACTACCCTTGGCGGTAAATACGGCACCGAGTTCACGCACCTAAACCCCGGTGATACGGTCGATCTGTAGTCCTCACCGGTTGTGGGTATTTGAGATTTTCTGAAGGTAACAGGAGCATATGATGAGCAGCATTTTTAGCAAGATCATTGCGGGGGAGATTCCCGGGCGGTTTGTGTGGAAAGATGAGAAGTGCGTGGCGTTTATGGACATTATGCCCGCCTCGCACGGGCACCTTCTGGTGGTGCCTCGCGAGGAGATTGACCGGTGGCCAGATCTTCCGCCGGAGCTGGCAGCCCACCTGTTTGCTGTGGCGCATAAGATTTCTCAGGCTCTGGATCGGGCCTTCGATAAGGACCGTGTGGCGTTAATGATCGCAGGGTTTGATGTACCGCACACGCACATTCACCTGTTCCCAGCCGATAGCATGGCTGAGTATGACCCGGCGAACGCGTTAAAGAATCTGAGTACCGAAGAGCTTGATGCGGACGCCGCAACGGTACGTGCTGCCCTGCGTTCTCTGGGGCACGACGAGTTCGTGCCCGAAGCCTAAAACCATCAGCGCATACTGGTTCGGCCCCCGTACGGCACCTAACTGAGGTACTGTGCGGGGGCCGACAATATGCTGTGGCGCCAAAGAGACGCTAATGTTTCTCTGCCTTCGAGATCTGGTCCGCCAAATCCTCGGGGGAGAGGTTCGCTGATGAGAACTCCGCCGTAAGGGGCAAATGCAGCTGTAAACCGGTGCCGGGGCAGATTTCTACCTGTGCCGATTTCAGCTTAAAGTCCACCACATGCCCGCCGTGCGTGCGGTCGTCGTCAATGAAGTGGGCGTGGCAACCGGGAACTGAAATACCCTGCTCGTAGATGGGGGTGCGGAACCCAACAATCGTGCCTGAGAGGTTATCGAACTGAACAATGTCCTCGTTCTCGGTAGCCGCCACCATCTTAGGGTAGGGTTTCTCCTGCTTCACCACGGTGCGGGTGCGCACCCACTCGAACTCGCCATAAATTTTAATGGCGTACATGTAGTTCTTTGACACCGTGAAATTATCAAGCACCTGAGCCGTGGACTTACGGAGCATATTCTGCGGCAGCTCCCGTTTAATCATGGGGACAAAATTCGTAACCACAGCGTACGGGGTCTGATCGGTCAAATCCGGGACTGACACCGAACCATCGTGACGCACCTGGTAACACGCCCCGTCCAGCACCACCATCTCACCATCTAGCCCGTTGAACGTGCCCACCCCAAAATTACCGTGACTGAGAAGTTCACCAATGGTCATCTCGCCGTCGTACACGCCATCCAGCAGCTGCGACATCAGACCGGTCTGGAACACCTCGTTACGGAACACAGTTTCACCGTTAAGCCGAGTCGGCTGGTATGCCATCCTTTTCACCTTCCATCGCCTATGTTTTGACTCCACCACCATTCTACGCCCCATCCCCAGCAACCTCCCAGGGTACTTAGGGGTAACTGGCAGAAACCACAGCTACCCTAAAGAAGTGACTGTGCTCTCATAGAGGAGAAAAATGGATCTTGATGTTATAGGTATGCTCGCCAAAGCAGGCAACATGGCAAACGACGGCAGTAACAAAGGAGACAACAACGTGAACGGAATCGCCGCACTATCATGGACCTTCGTCAGTGAATGTCCCATCCCACCGGACGCTGCCGACCTTATGGTGCAAGGGGAACAGCCGTTCCTTGCCTACAAAACCTTCCGTGACAGCGCTATCTTCACTAATAAACGCCTTATTGTCAGGGACGCTCAGGGCATTACCGGTAAAAAGGTCGAGATTTACTCGCTGCCGTACAAGCATATCCTCATGTGGTCTTCCGAAAACGCTGGCACCATCGACATAAACTCTGAGCTCGAGCTGTGGACGAAGGTGGGCCGTATTAAAATTAAGCTCTCGCGCGGCGCTGATATTAGAAGGCTTGACCGTATTATCAGCGACATGGTGCTGCTGTACGGCGGCTAAATACTAAGAAGGTGACTCCCTCACCGTACCGGGTGAGGGAGCTTCTTCCTTTGATCAGAGTTTGAGCACCATCTCAACATGCTCAATCCCGGACTCCATATAATGCTCACCGCGCTCCACAAACCCTTCGGGGCTGTAGTAGGTGTCTTTTAGGTATGCCTGTGCGGCGATCACAATTTCCTTCGCGTCTGTGTTGTCCCGAATCCACTCCAGGGCGGCGTGCAAAAGTTTACGTCCCAGGCCGGTGCCGCGAGCATCTGGGTGAACCGCCACGCGGCCGAACGTCCATGCGCCCGGAATATAGCGGTGGCGTGCATCCTGAACCTTCTCAAGATCAAATAGACGCAGATACGCTAGAACCTTTCCCGATTCGTCTTCATTCACCATATGGATGCACTCGAAATCAGCATCGTCAGGCTCTTGATCGGTCGATTGCTGACCCACCGTAAACACCAGTGAACGGATAATGTGGATTTGTTGCAACTCGTGAGCGGTCAGCTCGTCAAAATGCTTGGCGATGAATTTGGACACAAGCTCTCCTGCGTTGGTTATATCGGTGAAAAGACAGTTCTCATTATTCTAACGTGATGTGTGCGTATCGCACGAAATATAGAGAACACGCGGTAAGAACGTGGCGGAGTGTACGGCTAAAGCGTACCAATGAGAACGCCGCCAATAACTACAAGAGCAAGTCCGCCTAAGACGTACAGCAGTTCCAGCCTTGTTTTCTTCTCGCCCAATAGCAGGATACTGCCCAAAGTCGAGATAATAACGTTCATCTGTGAGAGCGTAAACCCACTGGCAACGCCATTGCGATGCGGTTCAATAGACACTAGGTAGGCTAACGCAGCACCCGAGAAAATCACGCCGCAGATAATGTTCTGCAAAGACTTCTTATCCCAAGGGCGGGTGCCATCGCGGGTCAGCATAGACATCGTGATAGCCGCTACCACCATACCTACTGACTGCGGCATGAATTTATACCACCCGTCTACACTCACATAATTGGGGAAGAATGAATATCCGACATATCCGATGGTAGAAATTAAGAGTGTGATAACACCGGCCCGCATATTTCCGCCCGAGTGCGGCTCGGGATGTTCCTGTTTCGTGGTCATCCAAATACCGATAATAATAAGCGTCAGAGCCACGGCGCCGATCACTTTAGCCTGAACGGTACCCCAGTCGCCGAATGCCACCACACCCATTAACGAGGTGCCTACCAGCTGCATGCCAGTTGATAAAGGCATGGTTTGAGAAACACCGATCTGGGTGAACGCGCGGTACTGGTTTATTTGCCCGAACGCCCAGCTTGCCCCGGAGAGGAAACATAAGAAGAACGCCCAAGCGTCAAGGCGCATAGGGAAGAAAAGCAGAGAAGTCACGATACCCGTGAGAAGCACACCCATCGTGGTGCCCATAATTTGCTGAGTCGGTTTGCCGCCAATCTTAGAGACGCACAGCGGCAGAATGCCCCAGAATAGCGCGGGTATAAGACCGATAAGGATATTCATGGAAAATATTTCCTTAGGCACTATGAGAGAACACAGAATATACAGCTGTTCCTTGGAAGGAACGTTAACTACCATTTTTTGAAACGTCTATAGCGACTATAAGCTCACTCTAGCTTATCCTGTTTTATAAACTTCGGGTCCAGCAGATACCCGTGCTGTTTGAGATTTTAAAACAAAAGATGCCCCGTTCCTTTACCTGGTGTTTGGAGGAACGGGGCACACTAAGTTTGGGTTCTTACCGATTAGACACCGTAGTACAGCTGGTACTCCAGCGGGTGAGGAATTAGCGAGAGCGGTTCAAGCTCGTTCGTGCGCTTGTAATCAATCCATGCCTGAATCAGGTCCTCAGTGAACACGCCGCCTTCGAGCAGGAAGTCGTGGTCTGCCTCAAGTGCAGCCAGCGCCTCCTCAAGGTTAGCGGGAGCCTTCTTAATGTCCTTGGCCTCTTCGGCGGGAAGCTCGTACAGGTCCTTATCGATCGGCGCTGGCGGCTCGATACGGTTGCGGATACCGTCAAGACCGGCCATCAGCTGTGCCGAGAACGCGAAATAAGGGTTGCACGAGGGGTCAGGCGCACGGAACTCCAGGCGCTTAGCCTTCGGGTTGGCGCCGGTGATCGGGATGCGAATACCGGCTGAGCGGTTACCCTGCGAGTACACCATGTTCACGGGGGCCTCATAGCCAGGCACCAGACGCTTATAGGAGTTCACGGTCGGGTTGGTAAACGCCAACACGGCGGAGGAATGCTCAATCAGGCCGCCAATATACCAGCGGGCAATATCAGAGAGGTTCGCGTAACCACGCTCATCATAGAACAGCGGCTCACCGCCCATCCACAGCGACTGGTGGCAGTGCATACCCGAGCCATTATCCCCAAACACCGGCTTAGGCATGAACGTGACCGACTTGCCCCACTCATCGGCGGTGTTCTTAATAACATATTTGAACTTCAGCAGGTCGTCAGCGGCATTGGTGAGAGTGGAGAACTTGTAGTTAATCTCAGCCTGTCCGGGGGAGCCCACCTCATGGTGGCTGCGCTCAACTTCGAGCCCCACCTGGTCCATCGCCACGCACATGGCATCACGCAGATCGGCTTGCTTATCG
>ERZ773197.301-NODE-301-length-40880-cov-6.704421_pt1 | contig 40880 bp, 37 predicted proteins | sample MGYA00580999_ERZ773197 | MGnify/ENA primary metagenome ERZ773197 (study PRJEB29015, sample SAMEA2738166) | human oral metagenome | biome: human oral; feature: human-associated habitat; material: saliva | place: China | collected 2185 ...
CACTGCGAAGGCGAGGTTAGCGGGAGCGTGTCCCGAATACAGACCCATACTGCATTGGAGCTTATTTCTTCAATAGTTACAGTCCCTCACTGCGAAGGCGAGGTTAGCGGGAGCGTGTCCCGAATACAGACCCATACTGCATTGGAGCTTATTTCTTCAATAGTTACAGTCCCTCACTGCGAAGGCGAGGTTAGCGGGAGCGTGTCCCGAATACAGACCCATACTGCATCAAAGCGCACTGTGCAAAGAATACAGTTCCCTCTCTACAATCCATCTTGCGGCTTCTTCTAAATTTTCAAAGTATGGAGGGCAGGGCTTCCCTTCCTCTTCCAGCTTCTTTTTCTCCTCTTTCCCGTATCCGCTAGCCAGAAGGATAGGCTGTACGCCGAAGTTTTCTCCGGCTTCACAGTCCAGGATTTTATCTCCAATCATATAGGAATGGGAAAGCCAAGCTTTTCGCTCTGCTTGCTTGTTCCCCTGCTCCAATGCTTCCCGTTCTTTCCGACTTAAGCGGTAAGGGCTTTGAATGAGAAACTCTTCTTCGTTTTCCTGCAATAAATCCCACTCCGCCTGATAGAGCATTCCCGGATTTGGCTTTCGGCAATCACATTCCCTCTGATAAGCTCCTATTCCTTTCGGATGGTGGGGGCAGTAGTAGATGCCTTTCAGGAAAATCTCTCTCTTCCGAAGCTCTTCCCGAAGATAACTATGCAGTACCTCTGCATCCTTTTCTCCGTAATAGCCTCTTCCGATTCCGGCTTGGTTCGTAACCACCACCAGCTGAAAGCCGGCTTTTGACAAGATGGACAAGCCCTCCAAAACATAGGGCAGAAAGCGAAAGTCTTCTACTTTATGCAGGTAAGAAACTTCCTCATTGATGGTACCGTCCCGATCCAGAAATACGGTTTTTCTCAATGCCTTATTTTCCATGCTTCCCCTGCTCCACGTCCGTAATAAACTGCTGATAGTCCTTGGGAATGCCGATATCCATGAAATAGCCATCGAAGGGAAGACCGAAGATTCGCTTTCCTTCGGAGATCCATTTGGGGATGCAGTCCTGTTCAAGGCTTTGCTTTCCTTCGGGGATTTCCGCAATCAGGCTCTTCTTCATTACATAGATGCCTCCATTGATTTCTCCGGCTAAGGGCTGCCCACCATCTTCCAGCTTCTCATTCCATGCCAAAATCCGGCCTGCTGCATCTCTTCGCACTGCGCCGTAGCGGGAAATATCCGGTACTGCTCTGGTGGCCAGACTGAAGTCCCCGTCATTTTCCTGATGAAAACGAAGAAGCCCCTGATAATCCATAGGGAAATAGGTATCCGCATTCAACACCAGCACCTCTTCCTCCAAAATCTTCGGAAGGGCGTTTCGGATGGCTCCCCCGGTGCCCAATGGCTCTTCCTCATAGGAATAGGCAATCTTTAAGCCGAAGGCGGAGCCGTCCTGAAAATAGTCTTCAATCATCTCCCCCATATAGCCCAGGGCAAAAATCACCTCTGTAATGCCCTTGTCCCGGAGCATTTCCAAAAGGTACTGTAAAAAGGGCTTTCCGCAAATATCCGCCATGGGCTTGGGACGGTCTGAAACCACGGAACGAAGTCTGGTGCCCATTCCTCCACATAATAAGATTGCCTGCATTTTCCCTCCTTACAAAATGAATTTACTTTAACTCCAACACTTCTCCGTCTTTTCCCAGTCCGAAGTCTTCCCGAATGCCTTCAAACACCGCCTCTGTGGAGAATGCCTTTTCCACAAATTCCAGGGACTTCTGTCCCATTTCTCGAAGCTTGGGAATGTTTTGGTAAAGCAGCGCTCCGGTTTTGGCAAATTCTCTTTCTTCTCCCTCGATAGCCACCACTTCTTCAATGCCCGGAATGCCTTCCGCTCCGCAGGGGGTGGTCAGGATGGCGGCTCCCTCGTGTAGGGCTTCCACCACCTTGCCCTTCACGCCTGCTCCGTAGCGCAGGGGTACAATCACCATTCGGCTTTCCTGATAGAGGCTATGGAGCTTTTCGTCACTGACAAAGCCCAGCACCTCGATGCCTTCCTGCTGTCCCAGCGCCAGAACCTTCTCTGTCGGCTTACTACCCACGATGCGGAAACGAAGGTTCGGAAGCTGTCTTCTCATTAAGGGGAAGATTTCCTTGGCAAACCAAAGCACGCCGTCCTCATTGGGCGGGTGGGCAAAGCCTCCCACAAAGAGCATCCCTTCCCGGCCCTCCGTCATTTTCTCCACCTGTACGGAGTCGGAGAACACATAGGCGGTAATGGCCTTTACCGGAATACTGTCGTCAATCTTATGGATTTCCTCCACCTCTAAGTTGGAGGGATAATAGCTGATATCCGCCTTTTGCAGCACGGAAAGCTCCATGCTCTTAAAGTAGGCGATTTCCTCCAGAAGCTCCGGTCTTGGCTTCAGGGCATACTCCCTTTGCAGACGGAGAAAATGCAGGTCATGGCCGTAGAAAATAATCTTCCAGTCCGTATTTTCCTTGATATAGTCAATGTACTTGGAGGCGATATGGGGACGGTTCAGATAAGCAATCTGAATCATCTGCTTATTGTCTTCCATCCACTTCCAAATGCCCCCCTGCATCTTACTGCCGTAGAGGACTTCGATGCCCATTTGCTCCAGGGCTTCCGTGTAGGGCTCTTCCTTTAGGAAATTGTCCCCTAAGAACTTCACCTGCACGCCCTTTTCCGCCAGCATTTTTAGGTACTGGTAGGTGGTTTTGGAGCCTGCGTCCTTGTCAAAAGTGGGCACATAGTGGTCCACGAAGAGCACATAGCGCTTGCCCATGCCCCGTTCTCTGGCTTGGAAGGGGTTGGGGCTTCCGATATTGACGCACTGCTTTTTCAGCTCTTCCTTCCATTTTTCCTTAAATTTTTCCTGGTTGAGCTTCTGGTAACGCTTCAGGCCTGTGCCTTCCACATCCGTGCCGTTGGAAATGCCTTCATAGTGGATGACCTTGGACTTGGGCTGGTACAGCACCTTCTTGCCCATTTTCCGTACGGAAAATGCCAGGTCGGAATCTTCGCAGTAGGCAGGGGCAAAGAGCTCGTCAAAGCCTCCCAGTTCCTTCCAAATGCTTGTCCGCACCAAAATGGCGGCACCGGAAATGTAGTCCACTTCCTTCACATAGTTGTACTCCGGATCCTCCGGGTCTTGCAGTCTGCCGTAGTTCCAGCCGGAAGCATCGGACCAGATAATACCTCCCGCCTCCTGCAATCTTCCGTCCGGGTACACCAGCTTGGAGCCTACGATTCCCGCATCCGGCCGTCTTTCCATCAGCTCCACCAAGGAGGACAGCCAGCCTTCCGTCACTTCCGTATCATTGTTCAGGAAGAAAATGTATTCTCCCTTGGCTAAAGCGGCTGCCTGGTTGCAGTTTTTCAAAAAGCCCATATTTTCCTTGTTCCGGGCAATCACCAGATTTTCCGAGAAAAGCCGTAAATCTCTGGTGGCATCCGTGGACACATCATCCGCAATAATTACCTCGTAAGGCGTCTCTACGGAACTTGTGAAACGGAGAATGGACTGTAAACAGCGGTAGGTGTAGTGAATCTGGTTATAACAGGGAATCACGATACTGACCTTGGGATTCTCTACCTTGGGAAGGCAAACCTTTCCCCCGTCAAAATAGGCCTGTCCGATCTTAAAATGCCCGGAAATCCGGTTTCTTCCCTCCGCCGTGAAATATAAAGGCAGGGTTTTAAAGGGGTGAAGCAGAGTCCATCCCATATAATGAAGAATCAATCTTCTCTTACTGTCCTTTGGAAAACGACGGTTAAAAGCGGCGGAAAGCCGTCTTCTAATCTTGGAAGGCAGGCTTTGGTGCCGTTCAAAATAATTCCGCTCCTCCTGAAGCTGGGCAATGTCCCGCTCATGGGCACGAATCACATTTTCCAGATTGCCCACGTGCACATTGGTAAGACGGTTGACCTCCCGCTCTTTCTTTACGGAAATCTCCTTTTCCTTCAGCTCTTCCTGCAAATATTGAATCTGCTCCCGGCGTAGGGCGATTTCTTCCTTCTGCTTTTGGAAATTTTCCGGGCTCATACGACTTTGCTGGTAAGCCCAGACATTTTCCTCCTGTCCCTCTCCATGAACCTCTTCTTGGAAAATGGCCTCTTTGCGCTCGCAGGAAAGAAGCTCCGGCTTGTTGATGGAAAACAGGCGGAAGAAACTTTCTTCGTCCTTGTATTTTAATTTGTCCTTATATTCTTCGTACCAGTAATGAAGGATGCGGTACAGAAGGAAAAGCCGTTCCTCTCCCTCTTCCTTCACCCACTCGCAGTCAATAAGCACCGCCTGCTCTCCGTCCATCATCACATTGTCAAAGAGCAAATCCAAGTTGGCAGGCTTTATAAAGCTTTCCTCTCCCAATAGAAGATGCAGAGCTTCCTGAATTTCCTTTACCGGAGCCTTCCCTTGGGAAATCAAGTCTCCCAGAATCTCTCCGATGCTCTTTCCCTTTACAAAGGGGTACAAAATGCTGGAGGGGGACTGGGAACCGGCATAGGCTCGCCAAAAGCCTTCTTCCTCCAAAACCTGAATCTTCCGCCGGGCAAAGCTTTCGCTAAGGAGCTTCCGCTTCTTCGGCAAGGAATCAATGTGGGCATTGGCCTCCGCCCCGATGCCTTCCTTTAAGACCTTTTTATCGCCCTCTTTATCCCGAAGAATCTCGGTTTTCAGGGCGTACTCCGGCTTTCTGCTGGAATTGTATTTGATGTACTCCACTTCCTCGCTGTGCACATCCTTCATGGAAAGGATAGCCGTGGCATCCCCCCGGAAACGGTAGAGAAAGCTGGGGGCAAACTGGGGGAAAACCCCTTTCTTTCCCAGGGCCACATAGCCGTAGCTCTCCTCTCCCTCCTTGGGAAGTCTTTTTTCTGTATAAAAATGAATGGGATAGTCCAGAGAAGGCATGGGAAAATAAAGACTTGCCCTAGCCTTTGGGTAGTCCTTTTTCAGGCTCTCTTCCAGCATTTTCAAAGCATCATAGCTTTGGTAAGCCGGCTCCTTCTCGTAATAGCCGGTGGAAATGCGCTCCAGAGCATTCTCATTTTCCATCCCCAAAATCACTTCGCCCCCGGGAAGCAACCACTTCTCCAAAAAGGTGCGAAGCATCTCCTCCAGGGAACCCTGGAAGAGCATCAAATGCCGCTTGGTCAGAAGCGGAATGATGATATAGTCAAAGCGGTCTTCCTCCAAACGGAGACTGATGCTTTTTACTCTTTTTCGTAGTAGCTTTTCAAAAAGCTCCTGGCTGTCCTTTTCTGCCAAAAGCAGGACCTTGCTGTCCTTCTCCAGCCCCCCTTCTCCGGGGAAAAACGAAATCCATTCGATTAAGTTGGATTGCACCTTCGAAAAACTCATGCCTCATGCCTTTCCAGAGTCACTTCCGACTCCATATCATAAATTCCTACGGTGTTTTTATTAGATAAAACAGTGATACTGGTAATGTCGTATTTTCTGTCGTAAACCGTGTGCTCCCCCTCTTCGAAGCCGGTGCAGGAAATGGACAGAAGGTACTCCCCCCCTTGCAGATTCATTCTCTGGGTAAAGGTGCAGTAGTATTCGTCCCCCTTCTTTACCGCCGGAATTTCCTTGCCTTCAAAAAGGGTGTTGGTGCCGCTTAGGTCCATGCCTCGCTTGTCCTTGATGGTGAAGGTGAAAATGGGGGCGGCGATATTGTCATGGAAGACAATCCGTTCTTTGATGGAAAATTCCTCGCCCTTTAGTAGCACATTGCTTGGGCGCCCGTCCTTATCTAGCACGCCGAAGTCCAGAATCTCCGCCTTACCGTTGCCGTACTGCTGGCTGGAGGGGTTTATGGTCAAATGGTCTTTCATAAAGCCGACAGGCTTTTGGGAAGATTGGCCGGATTTGTGGGATGCGGTACCGGCTGTATCGACTGTATTGGCTGTTCCGGCGGTGGCGGCTTTGTCTTCAGCTCCAGTGGTGCCTTCTTGGCCGATGCCGTCAGATTCCGTATTTCCCGCTGTATCGGCTATTCCGCTGCCATCGGCTCCGGTTTTACCGACTTTGCTATTAGCTCCGCCGCTTCCGGCATTTCCCCTACGCTCTCCGTCTACATTTCCAAGGAAGTTCTGCTCTTCCATAAACTGCTCAGCATGGGGATCCTTTCCCGCCAAAATCTTCTTGTACTTGTCCACCATTTGCCCGGGAAGGCCTTCCCCAACCTTTTCCCCCTTGTGGAAAAGCACCACTCTGTCGCAGTACTTCATAACCGATCCTAAGTCATGGGTTACCATCAAAATGGTGGTACCCTTCCGCTTTAATTCATCCATGCGGTGATAACATTTGGCCTGAAAGAATACATCTCCCACGGACAGGGCCTCGTCCACAATCAAAACCTCCGGGTCAATGGAGATATACAGGGCAAAGGCCAGGCGGACAAACATACCGCTGGAGTAGGACTTTACGGGCTGGTAAACAAAGTCTCCAATATCCGCAAACTCCAAAATGGCAGGGAGCTTCTCATCCATCTCTGCCTTACTAAAGCCCATCATGGTGCCGTTCATATAGATATTTTCAATACCGGTATAGTCCTGGTTAAAGCCGGCGCCCAGCTCCAAAAGAGCGCATATACTCCCCCGGCTTTCCACCTTTCCCGTGGTGGCACTGAGCACCCCGGTAATAATCTTCAACATGGTGGACTTGCCGGAGCCGTTGGTACCGATAATCCCTACTGCCTCTCCTCTTCCCACGGAAAAGGAAATGTCTCGAAGGGCATAGAAATCCTTATGGTAAGATTTTTTCCGAAGGCTAATGCTTTCCAGTAGCCGGTCTATGGGCTTATCGTATAAACGATAGACCTTGCTTACCTGATCCACCGAAATGATTTTCTCTGCTTCTTCCATAGTCCCCCTTAAAATCTATTGCTTGATGTTTCTGGTTTTGCTGTGTTCTGGTTTTGCTCTAATGTTTCTAATTTTACTTTGTTCTGATTTTTGTTCTGATTATTCAGCTTATTCCAACTCTGTTGTTTCACTCTGTTTTTCGGCCCGGTCTGTCCCTCGCCGTTCTTTCCGCTTCGCTCTTCCTTAGCACATGGGAAAATCCTCCTGCCCATCCTTAGAAAGGCAGTGCTCTAAACGAAAAGTATAACATAAAATCAGAATCTTTTCTCTATAAACCGCATTTACATCACTGTTAAATCTATCAAGAAATCATTAGCAATTCTCTCATACAAATTTATGAACATCTTGCTTCAAATAAAAAAGACGACAGATTTTTTTAATCTACCGTCTTGTGAAAATTTATTTTAGTTCATTTTCGATTTCTTCTATGCTTGGTAATGCTCCTTTTAAACTTTCAGGAATTAAGTTTTGTAGTTGATATTCTGAAATTCCAATAGGTGCTCTTGAACTTTCAGAAGCATATTTTGCCAATACATTGTCCTTTGTCTTACAGATTAAAAGGCCTATTGTTTGATTGTCTCCATCTCCCTTTAATATATGATTTACAGATGTCACATAGGTTCCAAGTTGCCCTATATCCGCAGGTTTAAATGCAGAAATCTTAACCTCCACAACTACATAGCAATGCAACTTAATGTTGTAGAATAACATATCAATAAATTCTTCTGAATTTCCAACTACAAGCCTATATTCTCTACCCACGAACGAAAATCCTGTCCCCAGCTCTAATAAGAATTTCTGAATATTATCCATTAAAGCGTCTTTCAATTCTTTTTCATCATAATTTTGTCTGATAGCTATAAAGTCAAAATTATAGGGATCTCTTGTCATTTCATTGGCCAAATCGCTTTGTAAAGCAGGCAAATTATTTGTAAAATTTGTTATCGCTTTTCCTTGTCTATCAAACAGGTCTGTATCCAAGAAATTTAAGAGCACAGCTCTGCTCCAGCTATTTTCTAATGTTTTCGATATAAAGAAAAATGCTTTATTCAAATCTCCTTCACATCTATCCATAATATATCTTTGATGCCCCCAAGGGATACTAAAAATCTTATCAAAATTTCCACTGCTTTGTGATATTCGTAAATCGTCCACAAGCTGTGGACGATTTAATGGGGAATACATTTCATAAAATTTTTTCATATATTTTAAATTAGTAACAGAAAGCCCTTTAACATTTGGAATTTCCTTTTGTAAATCCGAACTTAGCTTTTTATAAAACCCGCTTCCCCATCTACTTTCTGCCTTTAAGCTGATGATTTCTTCTCCCAAACTATAATAGAACCTTAGCATTTCAGAATTAACGGAAACTGCTGCTTTAAGTTGCCCGTCTTGATATGATTGTTTTATTTTTTCAAGCATTTGTATATACTCTTTATCACTTATGATAGTTAAATCTTTTTTGTTCAATATCATCACTCCTATCTCTATAAATTTTCTATAGTTTTTTGTATTTTTCTTTAATGTGACGAAATGTTTCTAAGTCTTCTTCCAATTCATCTTGAATCAAATCCAAATAGGAATACCCTAGCTTATCATAGATATCAAGGAGTTCTGATTTCCCAATTCCAAGTATTTCTGCCGCTCTTCCATGAGAAATACTTTGATTTAAAATATAGGGATATAGCAAAAGTGCATTTCTTCTCAGTTCCGACTCCGGTGAAAGTTCTTCTAAGTACTTACGCATTTCTACCGGCACTTGTATTGTGATTGATTCCATTTTCACCATAATAATCTTCTTCCTTCTGCTTGTTTTTTTATATTGCATCAAGGTAATGCAAACGTTTTTACTTTGTATTTCCTAGCATTATACTCTATTTTGTAAAAACAAAAATAGAATCAATGCTTTTTAATTTTAGGCTAATATAGTTTAGCTATATACATCAGTGCTCCATCTTTTCCAATGCCAAGCCAATCAATTGATCCGCCTGGTCTGCCATGAACAGGGGGATATTCAGCACATCGTCGTCCAGTTTCAGATTGTCCAATGAGAAACGGATGCGGAGCTTTACCTTATCAGGGAAGAGTTCCTTGAACTTCTTCATACTCTTGCTGCTTGTGTTGGTTTCGGATTTGACCTCCACGGGAAAGATGTCATTCTCCCGCTGAATGAGGAAGTCCACTTCGTAAGGCGGGTTGTTCTGGCTCCAATAACGGGGCATGACTTCAAACTGAGTAATTAAAGTCTGCAACACAAAGTTTTCACTTAATGCGCCTTTGAATTCAGTAAAAAGGCGGTTACCTTCGCCAAAGGCAGTGGGAGCCAACTGTGCCAGACGGCGGAGCAGTCCCACATCCACCAGATAAATCTTGAAGGCAGACAAGTCATCGTAAGCTGCAATTGGCAGACCGGGAGCTGAGCTGCGATAAATTTTATGCACTAAACGGGCATCTACCAGCCATTGCAAGGCATCCTCGTACTCACGGGCTCGGGCTCCTTCCTTGACCGCTTTATAGATGAACTTCTTGTTCTCTTTTGCTAGTTGAGAAGGAATAGATTTCCAGATCATGGAGATTTTCGGGAACTCGCTGAGATTAGGATGTTTTGCAAAATCTCGCTCATAGGCTCCGATGATTCCGGACAATGCTTCCTGCATGGCAGAAACATCCCGCGCCTCCGTCCACATCAATACCGACTCCGGCATCCCCCCGGTGACATAGTACATTTTCAGCTTCTCATACAGTGGATTAAAGAAGGCATCAGGGATGGGTTCAAGACTGTCCACCTGTTCCAGATACTGTGCCAGATTTTCATCACCGTTGGCAAGTAGGAATTCCTTAAAGGTCATCGGGTCAATCTGCATAAAGTTGACCTTACCCACCGGAAAAGAGGAGGGTTTCGCTAGCGCAATACCCAACAGAAAACCGGCGCAGGCAAGGTGATACTGCGGTGCGTTCTCGCAAAAATACTTCATGGAGTTGATGACCTTCGGGCAATCCTGTACCTCATCAAAAATAATAAGGGTTTTTTCAGGCACAATTTTTTGACCACTTGCCAGCATAAGGTTTTGTAGAATCCGATTCACATCCTTAGTCGTTTCAAAAAATTGCTTATACTCTTCATTTTCGTCGAAGTTAAAGTAAGCTGTATTTTCATAATAGCGCCTGCCGAACTCTTTCAGAATCCAAGTCTTACCCACCTGACGTACGCCCTTCAAGATTAATGGCTTGCGATAGGGAGAATTCTTCCAAGACAGCAATTTTTTTAAAATAAATCGTTCCATAAAAACAATCCTCACATTTTTATTAGGATTTTTGTGCTTTATAATCACATTTTTATTGTATTTTTAATCTGTAAAAATTACAAGTAAAAATACAAAATTATTTGATTCACCTAAACTGCTTATCAGAAAAATTCCTATACCTGCGTATAATCAAAGAATAGGGCATCTCTATACCTGCGCATAATCAAAGATTGGGGCATCTCTATACCTGCGCATAATCAAAGATTGGAGCATTCCTAACCCTGCGCATAATCAAAAAGATAGCAGAAAGGGCTGTACTATCCCCTTCCGCTATCTTTTTTTCTTATTCTATGCAAGCGCTTCCTTATGAAGAGCAAGCCATCTTTATTAAACCACCGCCGCAGCAAGCTTTCCGTCCTGCAAACGGATTTCTATATTGTCGCCTTCTTTTACCCTGTCTTCCAGGATTTCCTTAGCCACCAGGGTTTCCACATGCTTTTGCATATAACGCTTCAGCGGTCTTGCACCGAAGCCGGGCTCATAGGCATTTTCCAAAATGAAGTCCAAGGCTTCCTTCTGAAGATGGATGTGCAGACGACGCTCCTGCAAACGCTTATTGATATCCTTCAGGATAAGGTCTGCGATTCTTTCCATATCCTTCTGGACCAAAGGCTTGAAGAGAATGATTTCGTCCAAACGGTTCAGGAACTCCGGGCGGAAATGACCGTGAAGGGCTTCCATAACTTCCTTCCGTACATCCTCCGGAATGTCTCCATTTTCAGAGATACCGTCCAGAAGCGTCTGGGCACCGATATTGGAGGTCAGGATAATGATGGTGTTCTTAAAGTCTACCGTCCGTCCCTGAGAATCGGTGATTCGTCCGTCATCCAGCACCTGTAAGAGAATGTTGAACACATCCGGATGGGCCTTCTCGATTTCGTCAAAGAGCACTACCGCATAGGGCTTTCTCCGAACCGCCTCGGTCAGCTGTCCACCCTCTTCGTAACCCACATAGCCGGGAGCCGCACCAATCAAACGGGACACGGAATATTTTTCCATGTACTCAGACATATCGATACGCACCATGGCATTTTCATCATCAAAGAGGTTCTGGGCAAGGGACTTGGCAAGCTCCGTCTTACCTACACCGGTAGGTCCTAAGAAGAGGAAGGAGCCAATGGGCTTTGTGGGATCCTTGATACCGGCCTTGGAACGAAGAATAGCTTCTGTAACCTTGGTTACCGCCTCTTCCTGTCCAATCAGTCTCTTATGGATTTCATCGTCCAGATGGAGCACCTTGGAACGCTCGGACTCGTTTAACTTGGTTACCGGAATACCGGTCCAACGGCTGATGATTTTGGCGATTTCTTCCTCTGTCACCTTGTCGTGTACCAAGCCTTGAGCTTCCTTACTTTGTGCAAGTTCCTCCGCCTCCTGCAATTCCCTTTCTACCTGGGGCAAGTCCTGATATTGCAGCTTTGCCACCTTTTCGTAGTCGTAGTTTTGCTTAGCGATGTTCATTTCGGACTGAATCTTATCCTTCTTCTCTCTTAAGGTCTGAAGATTGGATACGGCGTTACGCTCATTTTCCCACTGGGCTTTCTGCACATTAAACTCATCCCGCAGGTTAGAAAGCTCCTTCTGCAGGGTGGCCAGTCTTTCCTTGGAAAGCTGATCCTCTTCCTTCTTCAAAGCCAATTCCTCAATCTGGAGCTGCAAAATCCTTCTCTGCATCTCGTCCATTTCCTCCGGCATGGAGTCCATCTCGGTCTTAATCATGGCGCAGGCCTCGTCCACAAGGTCAATGGCCTTATCCGGCAGGAACCTGTCGGAAATGTAACGGTCGGAAAGGGTAGCTGCCGCAACCAGTGCGGAGTCGGTGATTTTTACGCCGTGGTAAACCTCATAACGCTCCTTGATACCTCTTAGGATGGAAATGGTGTCTTCCACATCCGGCTCATCCACCATGACAGGCTGAAAACGTCTTTCCAAAGCAGGGTCTTTTTCAATATATTTTCTATATTCATCCAGAGTGGTGGCTCCGATACAATGCAGCTCTCCTCTGGCCAGCATGGGTTTTAAGAGATTTCCGGCATCCATGGAACCTTCGGTTTTTCCGGCTCCTACAATGTTGTGGATCTCATCGATGAAGAGCAGGATTTCTCCCTCGGACTTCTTCACCTCGTCCAAAACTGCCTTTAATCTTTCTTCAAACTCTCCTCTATATTTAGCACCGGCAATCAATGCACCCATATCCAGGGCGAAAATCTTCTTCTTTTTCAAGGAATCCGGCACATCTTCCTTGGCAATTCTTTGGGCCAAGCCCTCTACCGCAGCGGTTTTACCAACCCCGGGTTCTCCGATTAAGCAGGGGTTATTCTTCTGCTTTCTGGAAAGAATACGGATGATATTACGAATTTCATCATCTCTTCCGATAATGGGGTCAAACTTCTGCTGTCTGGCTCTTTCCACCATTTCATAACCATATTTGTTCAAAGAATCATAGGTGCCTTCCGGATTGTCGGTAACTACCTTCTGATTGCCTCGAACGGAGGACAGAGCCTGTAAGAAGCCATCCTTTGTAATATGGAACTGCTTGAAGAGCTCCTGAATCTTCTTGTCTCCATCCTTTAAGAGGGCCAGGAAAAGATGCTCTACGGAAACATATTCATCTCCCATGGCTTTCGCATGGTCTTCCGCATTCATCATGACCTTATTGGCGTCCTGGGAAAAATACTGCTGTCCCCCGGAAACCTTAGGCAGGCTGTTAATCTTCTCTTCCAGCGCTCTCTTAAAGTCTTCTACCGGAACTTCCATCTTTTCCAGAAGCTTTTCAATCAGGCTGTCTTCAATGTCTAACAAACTATATAAAATATGAAGCTGTTCAATGGCTTGATTGCCGTGGTCCATGGCAATCTTTTGGCTGTTGTTGATACTTTCAACGGATTTTTGGGTAAAACGATTAATGTTCATAGGAGTACCTCCTTTATTTTTCCTCAAGATAGCTCCATTATACTCTCGTTGTTAGCACTGTCAAGTGATGAGTGCTAATTCTTTTGTGACTTTTTTGTGAAATGAAAAAGTGAAAGAAAAACTGAATAAAGAAGCTTTCCTATATAGAGAGAACAGCGGCCGGACTGCCGGCTTAAATTATTGTTAAAATTTCACTTGCTTTTTTTGAAATCTCCCGCTATACTTACTCCCGTTATATATTTCATAAGGGAGTAACAAGAGCCTAGCTCGTGGATATCAACATTGCATGCAGGAAACTGCTGGTATCTACTGAAAATGTGAGACTTATGCAACCCAGTTTTTCTGAGTGGCATAGGTCTCTTTTTATTCTATATAGAGCGCCGTCTCACAGCAGGATATCTCATTTTTAGAAGCAATCGGACTCTTGCCTCTTATGAAAACCTAGGGAGAAAGGGTAAAGGAAAATGAAGGATCAAAACATGGAACAGAAGAGCACAAGAAAACTATGGCAGGACAAGGCTTATCAAATGGAAATTCCGGAGCTGCTGAGAGCCGTGGAAAGTCCGGTGGAAACAGGTCTGTCCTCCGTTGATGTAGCCAAAAGACAGGCGGAGTACGGCAGTAATGCTCTGGAGGTGGAGAAGCATTCTTCTCTATTAGAAAAATTTATAGAGCAATTTAAAGATTTTATGATTATCATTCTTTTGGCTGCCGCCGCAGTATCCCTCTTTGCCAGCCATGAGTGGCATGATGCGGTGATTATCCTTTTGGTGGTGGTTTTAAACGCTATCATGGGGGTCATCCAGGAGGCTAAGGCGGAGGAAGCCATTGACGCCTTAAAGGAAATGGCTTCTCCGGATGCCAGAGTTCGCCGAAACGGCAATGTGGAAACCATCAAGTCCCATGAGCTGGTTCCGGGGGATATCGTGCTTTTGGAGGCAGGAGATATTGTTCCTGCGGATATGCGTTTGCTGGAAGCCAACTCCCTGAAGGTAGAGGAAGCGGCGCTTACCGGAGAATCCGTTCCCGTGGATAAGGACATTGCCCCCATTACTTTGGAGGATGCGGGAATCGGCGACCGAAAAAACATGGTTTTCTCCAGTACCAATGTGACCTACGGCCGTGCCGTGGCCGTGGTTACCGCCATCGGTATGGATACGGAGGTGGGACATATCGCCAATATGCTGGCCCATGCGGAAAAGACCAAGACCCCTTTACAAAGGGATCAGGACCGTTTGGGAAAGAGCTTAACCATTATGATTTTGGCCATTGCCGCAGTAACCTTTGTGGTGGGCCTGCTTCGGGGAAGAGCCATTACCGATATGCTTCTGGTATCCATTTCCTTGGCGGTAGCTGCTATTCCCGAGGGCTTACCTGCCATTTCCACCATCATCCTCTCTCTGGGAACCCGTTCTATGGCGGAGAGAAAGGCTCTGGTGCGTACTCTTCCGGCGGTGGAGACTCTGGGAGGCACCCAGGTGATCTGCTCCGATAAAACCGGAACTCTGACTCTGAACCAGATGACCATTGAAAAAGTATATTTTGACGGAAAAGCACAGGACCGCAGCGCCGTAATTTCTGTAGATAATCCCCTGCTTCGCAGTCTTGTTTTGGCAAATGACAGCAAGCTGGATGCGGAAGGAAAGCTGATTGGCGATCCTACGGAAACCGCTATGGTACAGTTTGCCTTAGACCGGCATTTTCCTCTTCAGGAAAATGAGAGCAAGTACCCCCGTGTACAGGAGCTGCCCTTTGACTCCACCAGAAAGCTGATGAGTACCTTCCATCCCTTGGGAGGGGAATTCCTCCTTTGCACCAAGGGGGCACCGGACCAGCTCTTACAGCGTTGCAGTCATATCGTGGAAAATGGAGAAGTTCGCCCCTTAACAGAGGAGGACAGGAAGGCTATCCTTTCCGAAAATACCAAAATGGCAAGAGAGGCTCTTCGTGTTCTGGCGGGAGCTTATCAGATTTGTAAGTCCGTGCCTGATTCCCCTCGTTCTGAAGATGTGGAGCAGAACCTGATTTTTGCCGGCCTTGTGGGCATGATTGACCCGGAGCGTAAGGAGGCTGCGGCAGCGATTTCCGTTGCCAAGGGCGCCGGCGTTCGTACCGTGATGATTACCGGAGATCATGCAGAAACCGCCCAGGCCATTGCAGAACGTTTAGGCATTCTTCCTATGGGAGAGGATAATCGTGGGCATGTTTTAACCGGTGCTGAGCTGGAGCTTTTGTCCGATGAGGAGCTGGAGAAGAAGGTTCCCGAGATTTCCGTTTACGCCAGAGTTTCTCCGGAGCATAAGGTTCGAATCGTCAAGGCTTGGCAGAAGAACGGAAAGATTGTTTCCATGACCGGAGACGGGGTAAATGATGCTCCTGCCTTGAAGCAGGCGGATATCGGTGTGGGTATGGGAATCACCGGTACGGAAGTTTCCAAGGGGGCTTCCGACATGGTACTGGCGGATGATAACTTTGAAACCATTGTGGTAGCCATTGAAGAAGGACGAAAGGTTTTCTCCAATATTCAAAAGGCGGTACAATACCTGCTTTCCGCAAACTTCGGAGAGGTGATTACCCTCTTTGTGGCAACGCTCTTAGGCTGGACGATTTTACAGCCGGTACATATCCTTTGGATTAACTTGGTAACAGACGTTTTCCCGGCTATCGCACTGGGCATGGAAAAGGCTGAGCCGGATGTCATGCAGAGAAAGCCCAGAGAAAAGAGCTCCAGCTTCCTCTCCAACGGTGTACTGGAAAGCATTCTTTATCAGGGCGTTTTAGAGGGAGGCTTGACCCTGTTCATCTATTGGATGGCAGAGCAATATTTCCATGAGGAAAACCTTTCCGAAACCATGGCCTTTGCTACCCTGGGACTTTTACAGCTCTTCCATTCCTTTAACGTAAAGTCCGTTTTCCGCTCCCTGTTCAATGGAAATCCTTTGGACAATATTTACTTAAACGGTGCGGCACTGCTTTCCGCCTTCCTGCTTTTAGGCGTAATCATTACTCCCGGAATCAATCAGTTCTTCGATGTGACTCCTCCAAGCCTTATGCAGTGGGCTATCGTTTTCGGAATTTCCTTCAGTATTATCATTTTTGTAGAGATTGCAAAAGCGATTTTCAGGACGATGCGGAAGCAAGCATAACAAACTCCATACGAAAAAAGAGGCTACAAAAACCAAAATTAAAAAAAGTTTTTAGCAATATAGGTCTGAAAATGGGGTAGTCTGAGCCCGACGGTACTTGCGAAAAACAAGAGAAACGCAGTTTTTCGCTTAGTATCCGCTTCGTGGCGAAGCTAGCGGGAGCGTGCCCCGGCTTCAGACCTATATTGCGTAAAAAACTATTTTGATTTTATATAGCCTCTTTTAAATGCGAGGAGATGTTATGCTCTGCTTCTCATCGTCCATGATATAAATCCCTTTTGCAAGGGCTCTTCTGTCTGCGAGCCATCTCCCCGTGAAAAGACATCCCTGTCCTCTCTAAAAACTACTATTCTAGGAAATTTTCCTTCTGAAAACCTTTTTTAATGTCCCATATTGGAACCGCTGGCTACCAGGTTGGAACCGGAAGCTACGGGCTTTGGAAGGTTGGAGCTGCTGGCCTTAGCGCCATTTTTCTTGCCGCTTGCGCCTCCTGCCCCTCCTGATCCGGAACCGCTTCCGCCGCCGGAGAAGCTGATAATGGTCTTTGTGGGAGTGGTACTTGCTGCCGCCTCTGTGCTCTGCTTCTGCTCTACGGAAGGATATCCCTTTCCGGCCTCATATACAGGAGTGCCGTCAGCATTTACCCAATGTCCCTCAGCATCTACCTTGTAGCCGTCCTTCTCGGAGGAAACCAAAAGCTCTCCGAACTTAGGTCCTTCTTCCTCCTGCAAATAGTAGGAATACCCTCCTACCCACTGCCAGCCCTGAAGAAGCTTTCCGAAGGTACCGTCGTGTAAAGTGCTCATAAAGAACCATTTTCCGGCATCATTCTTCTGCCAACCGGAGAATAAAGTGCCGTCCTCCTTTAAGAAGAACCAGCTTCCGTCAGTATAAATCCAACCCTGATACTTGCTTCCGTCCGGCTTTAAGAAGGACCACTGTCCGGCGTCCTGCTTCCAGCTTCCTTCCGTGTTTAATGGTGCCGCTACTGCGGGAATGGCAGATACCAGTAAAGCTGCTCCCAATCCCAATGCCAAAAGACTTCCTTTTCTTCCCATTCTTTTCATCTTTCTCTCCTTTACTTCCGTACTTACTTTCTCAGTACTCTTCCTTAGAAATTCACTTGTTTGTATTATTTCTTAAAAAGTTCTTTTCCGAGAGAAATCTTAACACAAGCCTCCGACATTCTCAATATTTCTCTAAAATGTTATTAAATTCGTCAGAAATACTTTAGGATTTAACTTTTCTATTTTGATAATTTTTGAAAATTTTTTCTGTGATATGGTTACCGGCAATTTCCTCCTCTGTTCGAAGAAAATATTTGTCGATAATCTGATTTTCTCCATCCTCCGTCACCGGATCATCCCAGGTACAGTCCACAGAAAGCCATTTTCCGTCAATCCAAACTCTGTTCCAGGCATGGCTGCCTACTGCACCACTTCTGCCAACGGACTTTCCTACCACAACCTCATGGGGAATGCCCAGAACCTCCATAAAATAATCAAAGGCTTCCACATAGCCGTTGCATACTGCAACACCCTTCAGCATCACGCCTTCTATATGGTAAGAATCCTCCGGAATGGTTCGTCTTCTCTGATTCTCAATATCATACTTGGTCTGCTGAATAATCCAGTCATGAACCGCCTTCACCTTCTCCCTGTCGCTCATGGCGTCATTGCAAATCTGCTCCGCCACGGTGAAGACCTTAAGCTTTGCCACTGCCTCGGGAGAAGAGGCATCCAGGCCATAAGCACGCCGTCCTTCCTTAATCCCGAAATACAGGTAATGACTCCAAAAGGCTGAGGGATTCATTCCGTAAGCCTCCAGCACATCCGGATTGTCCTTGGCATATTGCTCCGCATCCAGATATTCTCCATTTTCTCCAAAGCTTAAAGCGGTTCTCCTGTCTCCTTTTATGGGAGAAGCGTAGCTTTGCAGACTGAAAAGAAGGGGAAATAGCAAGAGCAGCAGTAGCTTTATGCCCTTAGTCTTTAAGCTTTTGTTTTCGTATGGATTCATCTATGACCTCCTCACTATCCCTGTTCGTGTCATTTCTTACTTAAGTTTCACCAGACTTCCTTATTGTACCCATGTCACGCCTTCTCATTTGAGGAGTCACAGGCTTCACCTATGCTATTTATTCTGAAATATGATAATACCCCTTTACTGTCTCTTCAGTAAAGGGGTATATCTAAATCTTATGAAATACTTCAGAATAGGCTTAGTGCCTTGCAAAACTGCTTAAGGATAGGTCTTTAAGAACTCCACATTTTTCTTTTCAATCTCTGACATTTGTCGATAAATATTATCCACATTTGATATCCGATCCCGGAGAGAAGAGTACCAATAAAATTGCTCAAAATAATCATTGAGCTCCGGATCCTTAAACTCATAACCGTATCTGGCATATATCTCATTTATAATCATCTGAGCAAGCGACCTTTGCCCGGGGAAGAGATCCTTTGGATACTCTGCCATCAATTCGGTCATATCCTGCTTCGTAATCAACCTGAAGGAACTGTAGGGGCAAATATAGTCCGATACAGCATACTGTGCTTTTGCCTCCTCAGTTCTCGCATCATCCTCTGCTGTAGAAAACGGCATCGAAGAATCTTCTGTGCCTATAGCAGTATCTTTCTCCTCTGAAGTTTCCTTCAAGCCCGAAACAGTATAAGTTATGTTCTTTTTACTGGGTAAAATACCGCAAGATTCATAGTAGTAAAGCGGGCTGTATCGTAAATCAATATCTACTTTGGAGCCATTAGATAAAAAAAAATTGGAATATATTATAAAGTCATCTTTTTTAAGACCTTCTGGTAAAGCTCTTAGAACTATCTTGCCATATCCATTATTTCCTACTGCCTTAATTTCCATTTTCCCGAAAATATCCTCTTCTTTCACCGAAGCATCGGTATGGGCTTTTATCTTTTTATTCTCTAATTTCAATTTACAATTTAAATAACGGGTAATCTCTCTGTCATCAAAGTTCCACTGATAAGCAATGAAATCTCCATTTTTAATGTTTTTCTCTTTCTTAAGACTGGGAGGACTGATAGATTCAAACAAGCAAGTTATCGGAGAATGATAAAGCTCCTCCAAACCCTTCGATTTCGCCAACTGAGTGAAGGATAATTTTCCCCCATAATCCCTTTCGATTCCATCCCAGTCTATTTCTGTACCTGCTACGGCATAGCCACTTGGTCCATGGATATTCACCTTTACATATTCATCTAAGGGAATTGTAATTTTCTTAAAGAATTGTAGATATATCCAAGTTCCACTGCTCCCTATAAGAAACGCCAGAAGAAGGCAAATAAAAAAATGTAAATGTAATTTTTTCTTTGGTTTCAAAGACTTAGCTTCTTTTGTAGCCACTGTCTTATTCCCTACAACAGATTCGTTTGGCACCGGGGGCGTGGAGGAAAGAGAAAGGGTTCCCTCCGAAAACTGTTCTACTTCCTCTTCGGACAATCTTGCTCCACAAAGTTTGCAGAATACGGCATCATCATCATTTTTTAAACCACATTTTCTACAAAACATCCTATTCTCCTTTGATAATTCGTTTTTTGAATTTAGTTAAGGGAATCCACGACATTTACCTTCTATCCTATATTTCTTTTACGTGTTTGACATGGAAAAGTCAGCTTTTCCTTAGTTTTATCATAAATTTTATTAAAAAACAAATAATCCTCATTCTCTCTCTTTCCATTCCCCCTGCCTTTTGCTATCATTAGAGCCTAAAGAATACATGTTTTTTGATGAAAAAGGAGGGTTTTCTATGAGTGAAAATGATAAGCGGCAGGACGCGATTTCCTGGGATGAATATTTTATGGGAATCTGTACGCTATCCGCCCACCGTTCCAAGGATCCCTCTACCCAGGTAGGTGCCTGCATCGTATCTCCGGATCATAAGATTCTCTCCATGGGCTACAACGGCTTCCCCAAGGGTTGCTCCGACGACATTTTTCCTTGGGCGAAAATGAAGGCAGAGCAGGATCCCTATAACGCCAAGTATTTTTACGTAACCCATGCGGAATTGAACGCGATTTTGAATTATCGGGGCGGTTCCCTGGAGGGCGCCACGATTTATGTCACCCTCTTCCCCTGCAACGAGTGTGCGAAAGCCATTATCCAATCCGGCATCAAAACCTTGGTGTACTGGGAGGACAAATATGCGGACACCCCCGCGGTAAAGGCCTCCAAGCGCATGCTGGATGCCGCAGGTGTACGCTATTACCCCTATCAGCCCACCGGAAGAAGCATTACTATTGAATTTTAAGCTTCTCCCTTCGGTATCTTCGGATGCATTTTTAAAAAAATATCAATAGAAAGAAATACAGAAAATAATGTTTATTCGTTCTGAATCAAAGAAAAAAAGAGAAATGAGAGTTCGAGAAATCATGAAGAGGCTGGATGCCCATTATGGGGACCGGCCCATGATTTTTTTAGAGGCGAAAAATGCCTGGCAGTTGCTTTTTGCCACCATTTTAAGTGCCCAGTGCACCGATGCCCGGGTAAATATGGTGACGGAAAAACTTTTTGTGAAATATAAAGATTTGCAAGCCTTTGCCGATTGTGATTTAAAGGAGCTGGAAAAGGATATTCATTCCACCGGCTTCTACCATAACAAGGCCAAAAATATGAAGGCCTGCGCCAAAGTGCTGGTGGAGGAGTATGGAGGAGAAGTTCCCCAAAATATCGAAGCCTTAACCGGCCTTCCCGGTGTGGGGCGGAAAACCGGAAATCTGATTTTAGGAAACATTTACCATATCCCGTCCATCGTGGTGGATACCCATGTAAAGCGCATTTCCAACCGTTTGGGGCTGGCGGATTCCCCGGATCCCACCAAGGTGGAATTTCAGCTGATGGAGCATCTTCCGGAGGAGTTTTGGATTCGTTGGAACACCCACATCATTGCCTTGGGAAGAACGCTTTGTACTTCTCAGAATCCCAAGTGCGGCGAATGTTATTTGCAGGATCTCTGCCCTTCCAGCAAGAAGGATCCGGAGACCTGGCGGCCTGTAGGGGAAAGAAAGGCTGTCGTGAAGAAGACTGTGGGCAACAAGACTGTGGGAAAGAAAAAGGCTGCTGCAAAGAAGGCTGTTGAAAATAAGGCTGTTGAAAAGAAAACAGTTGAAAATAAGGCTGTTGAAAAGTAAAAGACTGCTGCAAAGAAAGCAACGGTGAAGAAAAGTTTGGAGGTTTAGTCCATGTGTGAATGTGAATTATGCAGAAATTTGGCTTTTGACGATGAAGAGGAAGATTACGAGTGTATGGCCGAATTTGATGAAGATGAAATTGCCAAGATGTGGCAGGAAGGTAGCCGTTCTCACTGCCCCAACTGGAAAAGCAAGGAAAATGAATACCAGACCGTAAAATATCAGGCTATCGGACATTTGGCTATTGAGGGCGCGCACCCGGCAGGTTCCGCTTCCGAAAAGGAAGAGGATGCTGCAAAGAAAAAGAAAATCCTGGCGGATTCCATTGCCAAAAAAGTGGCGGCAAAGATGGGTTCCTAAATCCTGTGAACCGTAAATTACCGAGAAGATTATACGCTGAACCATAAAGATAATGGATAGAATCGGAGAGACTTTATGAATATCGTTTTACATGAACCGGAAATCCCCTTTAATACCGGAGCCATCGGTAGAACCTGCGTGGCAACCAAAAGTACCCTGCACCTGATTAAGCCCTACGGTTTTATTTTGAATGATAAAAATATCAAAAAAGCCGGTATGGATTACTGGCCTTTGTTAAAGCTTCGGGAATACATTTCCTATGAGGAATTTATGGCAGGTGTGGAGGAAGAAAAGAGAGAAATGGAAAAAGTGATGGGAGAAGCTTCACCTTTGCGCTCCGATTTATCCGCATCAAAGAACATATCTTCTAGCAATGCGCTCTCTGAAACTATATCCGATAAAAATACATCCGGCACAAAAATTGCCCTTCCCAAGGTATGGTATGCCACCACCAAGGCCCATAAAACCCATACGGAGGTCTCCTTTTCTCCCAATGATTACATTGTCTTCGGAAAGGAATCCGCCGGTATTCCGGAGGAAATTCTGGTAGATAACGAAGAACAGTGTATTCGTATTCCTATGTTGGAGGAGGCTCGCTCCTTAAATCTTTCCAATTCTGTAGCCATTATTTTATATGAAGCCCTTCGGCAGCAGGATTTTCCTTTCTTAAGTAAGGAAGGAGCCTTGCATCATTTGCAGTGGAAGGAATAGCGTTACTACTTTCTTTGAGAATCCTTATATTCTTCTTCCAACTCATCAATCAGATATAAGTCACTTCTGCAATGCATATCGGAAATGCCTTGGCTAATGAGTTGATACAGCTCAGATTTATAAAAAAAATCCAAGGCATTTTCTAAAGACATTTTTTCTTTCTCTGCAAAGCCTGCTATAATGCGGGCGTATTTTTTTTGTAAAAGAACGGGATGGGCATTCATAGGATTTCACTCCCTTCATAATGCAATACAGAAAGAGCCTCTTCTGTACGAAAGCAATACTGGATGTTAGGCTTTTCATAACGAAGCCTTTTAATAGCCTCTTCTTCATCAATCAAATGGTCAAAATAAAGCTCTACCGTATTAAATACCTTGTCATTTGCAATTCCGCCAATCACAATATCGTAGTCACTTTTATCCTGTCCGCTCCTGCACTTCACTACAAAATCCAGCCAGTCCAAAGAATAGGTATCAAAAGATAAAAGCTTTCTTTCGGCCATTTTCCTTTCATCCATAGAATATATGGACAATACAGCTTCTTTTCCCTGCCTTTTATAACGCTTACACCATTGTTCTGCTTGCTCTTTCAACGGAGTCACATAAAAGCCCCTACCAAAATCCACATAGGGTCTGGAATGTAAAATATCCGGTTGGGGAATAGCTAAATTGGAACCATGATAGAGAATCATAGCTGCACCCCCCATTCTTTCATCACAGACAAAAGCTCCTGAAGGATATATTCTTTTCCTTGCGTATGAAGCGCCTCGTATTCCGGTATGATATAGTTCTGCAAAAAGTTTTTTCCACTACTAAGTTCTTGATAAACACTTGCTCCATCCTTATGCATAGCTTCTGCTAAACTTTCAATACAAAATAGGGTAAATTCCAGTTCATGAATGTTATTCAGTTTGTTTTCTACCGATTCTTTCATCAAATCACCTCTACTCATTCTCTAACTATAGCTGTATCTTAGCATATATACATTCTATCCCAAATACTATTTGCAAAAGCGATTTTTCATTGTATCATAGAAGACCTTATGATTATTTATTTACAGACTTTTTTGCATACTCTCTTTTTTTAGGTTAAATACCCACAACAACGAACCTATTCCACAAATTAAAAAAAAGTAATCCTAATAACATAGACAACTCCTTCCTTCTATTATGATATCTAACGATACGCTTTTTCTGTGAACATTCCCGCTATTATAATCTATCTGATATCCTTTTCGATTTTTTGTGATCATTTCCCCCTGATCAAGCAAATCGGTAGTTCTAATACGGGAAATCATCCAAATAATGCGCCCTATCATCGTTCTTAATGTCTGATGTGCTCTTTTGTGTCCCGCACTCAACGACCATATTACCATCATCATCTATGTACCTGTGACCATTTCGCGCAAAAGTCAAAGTTCCTCGGACGTCAGTAATCTCCGGCTTTTCAGAATAAGCATGGGAAAAAATACCCATAAATATATTGTGATTGCCGTCTTCATCAAATCTTGCTTCTGTGGCAATATCCAGCCCAGTGTCACTCCAAATTACATAGCCCTCGTCATACTTTTTATTAATTGCTATCCACTTCCCATCGGAGGTCTGAGTAAAATCTACATATTCGTAGATGTTATCCAAAGACATTTCAACCTCTACAAACTCAGGATTATCGTCCGCGTCCTTAGTTATACCACTTTCGTTTCCGTCTGTACTTGTTTTTTTTGTTTTAGTAGATCCACAAGCAACTGTAGACAACAAAAGAACTGCGGTCAAAGCACATAATAAGAATCTCTTTATTTCTGCTCTCATAATAATTTAGCAACCTCCTTCAGTTTCTCCACATCTTCCGGATCATCAAGTATATGCATCTTCCTATGGCAATTCGGACATAATGCCACAGCATTATTCACCTCATCAGCACCGCCCTTTGCAATCCAAACAACATGATGGCATTCCAGATAGGCTTCACCACTTTTATTGTAAAATGGAGCCGGTTTATTGCAGAGCTGACACACCCCGGCAGCCCTTTCTTTTACAATGCTTGATACCAGTGACGACCGCTGAACTACCTCTACTTCTGTCAGTTTCTTCTTTGGATGCTGTTTATCAAAATCCTTCAGGTCTTTTTTCAGCTGTGATAATTTACTTTTTTTCTTTGCCAGTCCCTTATCAACTGTTGGCGGAACCCCAAAATGGTCATAAAGATACGCCACATACTCCAAAAGGCTGTAGTCTCTGATTTCCGCTTTCGTTTCCTTCCAAAATATCAGTTTTCTCTGAAGCACAAGTTCATCATCGGATTCAGAAAAAGCGATCCTCGCTTTTTCACAGAAATACGATAGATGCCTCTCTGAATGAATCGTAAGAAATCTATCCGGATAATACATTGAAAGGATCTTGAACCTGACAATAGGCGCAATCATATTATTCCTGATAGCTGTGAAGTCATCATCAGCACCGGCATCAACAAGTTTACACAACTCATCTCTGATTACAGAAAAAGCCTCATCGGCAGTCTCTCCATACCTGTTTGTAAAATCATATTTCCCGGTAGTTTTACGAACCCATATTCCAAACTTCATTGCTGTAGCGTTGCGGATATCACCCATGCCAATCTGCTCACGCTCTAAGCGATAGCAGAAATTCTTCTTGTCACCGGTCTTCATGGCATATTTCTCTAAGGTCAGGTTTTCAAGCGTATCTCTGTCAAAATCAGATACAAATTGTTTCCTAAGTGCCTCTATATGCTCTAAGTTTGGATTTGGTTCACTAATCTTCATATATGATCACATCTTTTCCGCTGAAATTATCTAACCTTAAACACGAGCTAATCGGTTCCCTCCTTAGAAGGAACATTAAATCCTATCAATAACGGAGCATCTTCATTTGTGACAACCTCTCCAGGAACAACAATGGATGCTGTACACTTTAACGCTGAACCAAGGACTTTCAGATCAGATGTCAGATTTCCTTCATCTGGGTCAAAGAAAAAAACAGTCATAGCCATGTAATTCTTATCGCCGACAGCCTAAACATCATCTACAACAAAGGTGTATCCATCGTTATAATCAACGTATGGCATATCCATAATCTTCTTGCTTGTGCTGCCCTGCTTGTTCATTCAACGACTCATTCGCATTGTCGCCATCAGTTGATGTCCCACAAGCAGTCAACACCATCGCTCCCATTAAATCAATAATAAGCAATCCTTTTTTCATAATCTAATCCTCCTACTTATTGTTTTACAAAGGGACCCATCTCTTCCCTATTGTAAGACCTTGTCAGCGTACCATCTTCATTGAACTCGAAGACATAAACCATTTTTGTCCCCAGGGCTTCCATTGTAGCAACAAGCACCCCTTCTTTTACTTCCCATGTATAATCCCACTTAGTATCTTTCTCTGTGGGCTGCTCGTAATAACCCGCACCGCCTTTATTGAATGAAACGTGATAACATTTCCCTTCCCGGTATCATATTTCCAATCACCCATATAAGCATCCGAACTATTCATATTTATAGCATTCACATCGGCTGCCCCCGCACTCTCTGTGGAGGAAGTCCCTGCACTTTGTGCGGAGCCGCACGCTGATACTGATAACAAAGTTATCGTCAACAATGTCGCTAATAAAATTTTTTTCAAAGCTATTTGCTTGTGTTTTATTTTCTTGACTTATAGAACTCTTTATACTTTGGATCATCATTATCAAAGTATCTGAAGCTTACCGCCTTTATCTTTACAAGTTTCTGCCATATTTCAAAGGCCTTATCAAGCTCACCGTTTTCATATGCATACTTTGCCTTCATATGTTCCAGCTCTTCATCAAATAAATGCAAGTTATCATTATTTTCTGTCATTCTCTCAAGCCATTTTTTGGCATTCACCAAATCATTATTTTCAAGTGCTTTTTTAAAGAAGTTTTTTGCATATCCATAGCCCTGATTCCATTTATCTCCCGACTCTGGGAATGCTCTCCAGCCTTTATCAGCAATTTCAAATCCCTCTTTTAAATTACCTTCGTTGATTTTAGTTACTGCATCCTTACCATATTCTATGACATTTGCATATCTTTCATCATCAAGTAACATATCTTATTCCTCTCAGGTATTTTCTACTTTTTATAATTTTACCACTAATGCCAGCTTCTGTCCGCATAATATGCCAAAAGTTGATTTTGCTTCATTTTTAAACTTATATACCTTATTGCACTATTTATTTATTTTCTTTATAATCATTATACTATAATTCTGCTTAGAAAATCCTGACGTACTTTCTCCAACATTTATCCGCTCTTGGATTTTCCACAGAATCGTTCTGGTACAGTAAAATATTTTTCAAAAGGAGAATATCGTTATGGAACAATCCAAAAAATTCTTTCCCCTCTTACTTTGCTCTGTCTTCTTTACTCTTACATTATCCTTTGTTTGCTTTGCAGGAAGTTGGAAGCAGGACGCCAAAGGCTATTGGTATCAAAATGATGATGGAAGCTACCCCAAAAATACCTGGCAATGGATTGATGCGGATGGAGACCACATTGCGTATTGCTACTTCTTTGACGCTGATGGCTATTGCTTACTGAACCAAAAGACTCCGGATAACTATATGGTAAGCTCCAGTGGAGAATGGATTTTTGACGAGCTTTATTTTCCGGCAACAAAGATTGTAAATACTGCGAATGTGGATGCCAATGTCTTACCTTATTTAGCCGTTTCTATCCATTATGGAATGTTTGATCCCTTTAACGAGAAAAATAGTTTCTCAGTTGATTTTACAGAAAAACAGCCAACTGCCGAACAGACAAATCTAATTTTAAATGTTCTATCCAGTCCCTATTATGTGGCAAGCAATTTTCCGGACTTTGCGGCAAAATATTTGAGAGCAGTCCGTTCCGATGGAGAGAAAGCGATTGCTTTGGATTGGGATAGCTATAGGCAAGTACTGGAAGACTTACTGGGATTGGATATTAATGATAAAGCCTGGGATTCCACTATCAAAGGTGGTGAAAATTACAATCTCATCAAGAAAGATACAGCTGTTTTCGGAGTAGGAGACTTTGGAGCGGAAGAACCTTACTTTAATACAGAAAGCATTATTTTCGAAGATGGAAAATGGATTGTAAAAGGAAAATTTGCTTTCGTCTTTATTGAGGGGGGAGCCAGAAAATACTCTTACCGCATCGTTGCAGAGGAAAATCCCCAAAGTATTTTCGGACATTTAACCGTACAAAAGCTGAAGGTGACGAAGGAATAAAAATATACTTTACAAGTTTATAAAAAGACTAAGCTGTAAACGAGGCTAAAATAATTTTTGGAAAATTGCTTTTAAAAATAGGACCGATAAACCGGCATAAGCCGGATTTATCAGTCCTTTTTCACTATTTCATTCTACTGAAACTTCTCCATCGTTTTCCACCGTTGTAGCGGAAGAACTTGTTCCGGTCGAAACGGAGGCTCCCAATACTCTTGAAGAATTTCCACTGCCGGAAGGGATAGAAGCAATCCCTCTACCGGAGTTGTTAGATATATTTCCGCCACCGGGGGCCTTCTCCGAAGCTTTGCAATTCCAAAGCTCTCAGTATTTAAATTCTTTTTAGTTATCCCCTGCATCTTCCTCAGAGAGAGTAAAGGTAAATCTCTTCTTGATTTCCTCATCGGATGCCAGGTACTCATCATAGGTGGTGAGCTTATCAATAAGCTTTCCGTCAATGATTTCCATGATACGATTTGCGGTGGTTTCCACAACCTGATGGTCACGGGAAGCAAAGATGATTACGCCGGGGAAATTCTTTAAACCGTCGTTCAAGGCGGAAATCGCTTCCATATCCAGGTGGTCTGTAGGCTCATCCAAAATCAGGACATTGGATCCGGAAATCATCATCTTGGAAAGCATACAACGAACCTTCTCTCCTCCGGAAAGGACATTGACCTTCTTTACACCGTCATCTCCCTTAAAGAGCATTCTTCCTAAATACCCTCTTACGAACTGGGTATCCTTGTCCGGGGAATACTGGGTAAGCCATTCCACAATGGTATCCTCGGAATCAAATTCCTTGGTATTGTCCTTCGGGAAATAGGACTGGCTGGTGGTTAAGCCCCACTTATAGTCTCCGGAATCCGGCTCCATTTCCCCGGAAAGAATCTGCATAAGTACAGTCTTTGCCAATTCGTTAGGACCAACCAAAGCTACCTTATCGGTACGGTTTAAGATAAAGCTGATATTGTCCAAAACCTTTACGCCGTTAATGGTCTTGGTCAGATTGTTCACTTCCAAAACGTCATTTCCGATTTCACGGTTTGGCTTAAACTGGATGTAAGGATACTGTCTGGAGGATGGCTTAATGTCATCCAGCTCAATCTTCTCCAAAGCACGTTTTCTGGAAGTCGCCTGCTTGGACTTGGAAGCATTTGCGGAGAAACGCTGGATAAATTCCTGCAATTCCTTAATCTTCTCTTCCTTCTTCCGGTTGGCTTCCTTCTGCTGACGGACAATCAACTGAGAGGACTCAAACCAGAAATCATAGTTTCCGGCAAAGAGTGTAATCTTTCCGTAGTCGATATCCGCAATATTGGTACAAACCTTATTCAAGAAGTAACGGTCATGGCTGACTACAATCACGGTATTTTCAAAGTTAATGAGGAAGTCCTCCAGCCACTCGATGGAGCCCAAGTCCAGGTGGTTGGTCGGCTCGTCCAAAAGCAGGATATCCGGATTTCCAAAAAGCGCCTTAGCCAAAAGCACCTTCACCTTCTCGGAACCCTTTAACTCGTTCATCATCTTGTGGTGAAGTTCCGGGCCGATTCCCAGGCCGTTTAACATGGTCTCCGCATCCGACTCCGCATTCCAGCCGTCCATCTGGGCAAATTCCCCTTCCAGCTCTGCTGCACGGATACCGTCCTCGTCGGAAAAATCAGGCTTTGAGTAAAGCGCATCCTTTTCCTGCATCACTTCATACAGGCGCTTATTTCCCATGATTACGGTACTAAGCACCGGGTAAGCATCATATTTAAACTGATCCTGTTCCAATACGGACAAACGCTGTCCCGGGGTAATGATGACTTCTCCAGAAGTGGGCTCCAAGGCTCCGGATAAAATCTTTAACAAGGTGGACTTACCGGCACCGTTGGCACCGATTACCCCATAACAGTTCCCCTCCGTAAACTTGATGTTGACCTCTTCAAAAAGGGCCTTCTTCCCTACACGATAGGTTACATTACTTGCTGCAATCATTTTTCCCCTCTCTGCTTCCGATATTTCGGAACTTTTCTACAAAATGGCTTTTTCCCACCTATTATAAGGGGAAAGCGGAAGAACTGGCAAGGGGAGTAGGGCTTTTCCCCAAAAAAGTTCTTTGAATAATTGGCTTTTATGCAGTATAGGTCTGTAATCAGGGCACGCTCTCGCTAACCTCGCCTTCGTAGCAGTACTAACTTCAAGCTTCGCTTTAGCTCGCTTTCAGTAAGTACTGACGGGCTCAGATTGCCCCTCTTACAGACCTATACTGCATAAAAAGCCTTTCTATATCTTTAGAACAGCATTTTTGTGTACAACCCCTATCCCCCTTCGTTAAGCATCCGACCTGCCGTAGCCGTTCTTCATTTGGCAGCTGACTTCGTAGAGTACTTTATCCAGTACGTCTTCGGTTTCTTTTTTTACCATGTCCGCTATCTTTGCATTGCATTCTTCTAATAAAGAGGAAATTCCTTTTTTCTTCTTTCCGTGCTTTTCCAGCTCTTCTTCAAAGGCCTTCATAATGGTATAAGCCTTAGTGGGCACTTTGCTTTGGTAGCGTTCAATATGGGAGCGGCAATGGCTATATTGGCTGTCTGCCAAAGCGCCGATAATGCGATTTGCCCAGTAGAAGCTTTCCGTGGTTACCCGCTTTTCCGTATTGGCAAAGTATTCCGGAGTCTTGTCGATATTGGCATAGAAGGGCACAAAGGCGTTGAAGGTATTGGAGCCGAAGCAAACCCATTCCAAAACCGCATATTCCTTGGGCACATTCGGACGAATCTGGGTAAGGCTTAGGAAATTGTTTCTGCTGATGCCGATGGGGCGATACTTTCCTCTTTCCTTTTCCTCCCCGTATTTTCCGTAGCAGTCGTAGGGGGTTCCCTGGAAATGTGCGGAAAGGATATACTTCACATCCTCCGGCGTAATCTTTAATTCCGGGCATAAGCACCAGGGAATGTCATCGGATTCCGGGGTAAACTCCGCATTTTCCCCTTCGAAACGGAAGGTATTTCGGTTAAAATATCTTGCCATATACCAGGCTCTTGGGGTGTTATACACATGATCCGCGTCGGAATGGGAGCCGAAGCACTCTCTTGGATTAATCCAGTCCCCTCCGGTCTTTTCGATTTCGTCTTCAAAGCGAAGGTCCAAATGATTTTTCTTGATAAATTCCTTTAAATCCTTGGAGCAGATATATTCTTCCTGCTTCCCGAAGGCATCTTCAAAATCAAAGTAGTCAATCCCCAGCTGGTTCGGCATCATCACATAGGCATTGTCCGGCACTCTTCTGGCAATGAAGTGATGTCCGCCGATGGTTTCCAGCCACCAGATTTCCTCCGCATCGGAAAAGGCAATGCCGTTCATCTCATAGGTTCCGTACTGCTCCAGTAATTCTCCCAAACGAAGCACACCCTCTCTTGCAGAGTGAATATAGGGAAGTACCAAAGTCACCAAATCTTCCTCTCCGATTCCTCCGATTTGCTCCTCTTTACCATCTTCCGCCTTTTTATATACTACCAAGGGGTCTCCGGAAAGCACCCGTTCATTACTGGTAATGGTTTCCGTTGCGGTCATGGAAACATTTTCACTGTTTACCCCTGCTGCACCCCAGATTCCTTCTCCCGCCACCGCATTGGGCATACAGGTATAGCGAAGGGGATTCTTGGGAAGGGGAATGGTCACATGGGACAACACCGAGGTGTATGTCTCTCCCTGGTCCTTCGGTTCTACTACAATAAATTTCTTAGGGGAAAATGATCCTGAGCCGGAATCTTCATTTCTCGCAATCATGGTGGATCCGTCGTAGGATGCTTCTCTTCCTACCAAAATCGTTGTACAAGCCATCTTCTGCCTCCTTTATGTCTTATCCTTTTGTTCTGCTGAGGGTTTGTGACATTCACTTTCTGTCTTTCTCCTCTATTTGTTCTATTTTTTAGTATACCCCATTCCTAAGGGCTTTTCTATAGACGGAAAGCTTCTTTCCCTCTTCATCTGTTTGTGTATTTTTAACAAAATAATAAAAAATAATATTTGTTATTATTTACCCTTTGTCCTAGTTTTAGACTTAATTAATTTTGTATCTTGCCGATAATCTAATACTTACATAGGACCGTAAAGCAAAAGTCATTATCGGAAACTGTGTATTATGCAAATATAAAGACCAAAATATTGGACACATCCTAGGGAGGGGATTATGAAAAAGAGATGGAACCAGTCCACTAAATTAGCCTTTTTTTCTATCGGGAGTATTCTGCTTTTGCTCCTTACTGCATTTGCCGGTGTAGTGAATAAGGTGCAAAGCAAAAAAGCTACAGAGCTGATGAAGGTACAATTTGAAGTCACTGTAGCTGCGGGAGACTATTCCGACGGTAGTGTTACCCTGAGTAAAACCTCCAGAGCCTATGCCGCAACCGGCAATAAGGCTTATTTGGATGCCTACAATAAGGAACTGACCGTTGATAAAAACCGGGAAAATTCCGTGGAGGTCATGCATAAATACGGTTTAAGCGAGTCTGAAGAGGCCGCTTTAAAGGGAATGTCCGATGCCTCCAACTACCTTGCCGGCCTGGAGGCCCAGTCCTTTACCATGGTGGAACAGGGAGATCTGAAGGGAGCTCTGGACTTACTCTACAGTCAGGACTATCAGGAAAAGGAACAGGAAGTATCCGATTACTATGATACCCTTTATGATGAGGTAGCGGAAAGAACCCAGGGAGAGAGCCATGCTGCAGCAGAAGTGGCGGCTGTAACCCAATTTTTCAGCCTATTCCTGCTGATTCCCACCATTCTTTTTGTGCTCTTAACCGTTTTCTTCGTTCGGGCAGAACTAATGAAGCCACTCCTGGCCATCAAGAATTGTATGCTGGGACTTTCTCAGGGTGAGCTGATGAATACCCATTTGGCCCTTCCCGTAGATGAGACCGAGGTGGGAAGCACCGTAAAAGCCATTAAGGATATGAATGCCCACTTAAAATCCGTTATTGCGGATATTGTGAGCCGTTTAGGCAATATGGCTGCGGGAAATTTCCAGGACGAAGCCGCTTGCCCGAAGATGTACAAGGGAGACTATTCTGCCATCTGTGAATCCTTAAAGACCATCCAGTCCATGCTGAAGGGTACTTTACAGGAAATTGAAAATGCCTCTAAAGAGGTCAATGCTTCCGCCAAGGAAGTTTCCCATGGCAGTGATGTGCTTTCTCAGGGAGCCGCTGAACAGGCCAGCTCTTTGGAAGAGCTTTCCGCTACCATTCAGGCCGTATCCGATCAGGTACGAAACAATGCAGACAATGCGGAAAATGCCGCTCTTCTTTCCAAAACCACGGAAACGGAGTTGGAGTCCAGCAGTACACAAATGAATGCCTTAAATGACTCCATGAGCGAGATGAACCATACCGCTCAGGAAATCAGCAATATCATTCACACCATTGACGACATTGCTTTCCAGACCAATGTCTTAGCCTTAAATGCTGCCGTTGAGGCGGCAAGAGCCGGAGAGTTCGGCCGAGGCTTCGCCGTAGTTGCGGATGAAGTGAGAAATCTTGCCGGAAAGTCCGCAGAGGCGGCAAAGAACACCACCGCCCTCATTGAAAATACCGTGCGTTCCATCGAAACCGGTTCTCAGATGACCGAGGAAGCCGCAAAGTCCCTGGCGCAGATAGTGAAGCGTTCTCAGGAAATGCACGAAAAGATTACAGAAATTGCAAGCCTTTCTCAAAGCCAGTCCAAGTCCGTGGAAGAAATTGCTCAGGGTCTGGAACAGGTGTCCGCTGTGGTACAGCATAACTCTGCCACCGCGGAAGAGTCCGCTGCCAGCAGCGCCAAGCTTTTTGATCAAGTGCAGACCATGGAAGAGCTTTTGGCAAAGTTCAAGTTATAATGCTATCCCTCCATCGCCCGGGCCTTTTGGTCCGGGCTTCTCCCTCAGCCCCGATGAATTCCCTTCCCATTGACCTACCGAAAAAATCGCCTTATTATCAAGGTGTTTATGATGTCGGTCTTTGTATTGGAGGATAAAAAATGAAATTTAAAGATATGCCCTATGAGCGCATTTCCGTAGAAAGCATTAAAGAGGAAATGAAGACGCTGATTCAGAAGCTAAAGGAAGCCAAGGATTTTTCTGAGGCGGATGCTCTTTTCTTGGAAAATGAAAAGCTGCAAGGCCATGTTTTCACCATGTCCAGCCTTGCCCAGGTTCGTCACTCCATTAATACGGAGGATAAGTTTTACGATGAGGAAGAAAACTATTGGAACAATGCCTATCCTCAGATTCAGGAATTTAATCAGGAATGGATTAAGGCCCTTTTAGAGTCTCCCTTTAAAGATGATTTTGCCAGAAAATACGGAAACATTCTCTTCTTGAATGCAGAAATCGACTTAAAGACATTTTCCCCGGAAATCATCCCCATGATGCAGGAGGAAAATGAGCTGACCACCGCCTATGAAAAGCTTCTGGCCAGTGCACAGATTCCCTTTGAAGGAAAAATTTACACCATTTCCCAGATGTCTCCCTTTAAAAATGACAAGGATGATGCCAGAAGACTGGCCGCTTGGAAGGCGGAAGGCCAGTGGTATAAGGACAATCAGGCAGAGCTGGACCGTTTGTATGACAAGCTTGTGCATCTTCGGGATCAAATGGGGAAGAAGCTGGGCTATACCGACTTTACCGAGCTTGGCTACTACCGTATGAGAAGAAACTGCTACGACAAGCAGGATGTGCAAAAGTTCCGTGAGGCCGTGCAGAAGTATGTGGTACCCGTTGCCGCAAAGATTTACGAAAGACAGGCAGAGCGGCTTGGAAAATCCTATCCCCTAAGCTATGCGGATGCGGCCATTGAGTTCCGCTCCGGAAATCCGAAGCCGAAGGGAAATCCAGACGAGATTGTTGCCTCCGGAAAGAAGTTCTATGACTGGCTTTCTCCGGAAACGTCAGAATTTTTCAATCACATGATTGATGATGAGCTAATGGATCTGCTCTCCACCAAGGGCAAGCAGGGGGGCGGATATTGTACCTCCTTCCAGGACTACAAGACTCCTTTCATCTTTGCCAACTTTAATGGAACCCAGCACGATATTGAGGTGATTACCCATGAGGCAGGCCACGCCTTTGCCGCTTACCTGAACCGCAATCGGGTGCCCTATGAGTGCATTTGGCCAAGTCTTGAGGCCTGCGAAGTCCATTCCATGTCCATGGAATTCTTTGCAGAGGCATTTTCCGAGGAGTTCTTCGGGGAGGATGCCGGAAAATACAATTACTCCCACTTGGCAGACGCCTTATGCTTTATTCCTTATGGCACCATGGTGGATCATTTTCAGCATATCGTATATGAAAACCCGAATCTCAGCCCTGCAGAGCGACACGCCAAATGGAAGGAGCTAGTACAGATTTATCAGCCCTGGTTCAAGCTGGACGGAGAAATTCCTTTCTATAGTGAGGGAGAGGGCTGGCAGAGACAGCACCATATCTACTCTTCTCCCTTCTACTACATTGACTACTGCCTGGCCCAAACCGTTGCTCTGCAATTCTGGAATATGATTCAGAAGGATCAAAAGGAAGCTTGGCAGCACTATATGGCGTACACCAAGCAGGGCGGTTCCGTGGTTTTCACAAAGCTTTTAAAGAATGCCGGTCTGGAAAGTCCCTTCCAGGAGAGCTGCCTTAGAGGAATCTGCGATACCGCGGCAAAATATCTTGCGGACTATGATTTAGGCGGGATTGCATAAGAAAAATGGGTTTGGCTTATTTTATGAGAATTGGAGGATGCTTAGCTTATGGCACAGAATAATAAAGCACTGAAAGCGCTTGTTGAGGAAATCAAAGCTCTTCCGGAAAATCAAAGCTATACAGAACGGGGCGTCCCACCCATTTTCCAGTTCCATGAAGAATCCCGAATTCTTCTGGTGGGGCAGGCTCCCGGCAGGAAGGTGGAGGAATCCGGTATTCCCTTCCACGACCTTTCCGGAAAACGGCTGATGGAGTGGATGGGCATTTCCGAGGAAATCTTTTATGGGAAATCCATCTCCATTATCCCTATGGACTTTTACTATCCGGGAAAAGGAAAGGGTGGGGACTTGCCTCCCCGCCCCTTTATGCGAAAGTACCATGATGCGGTAGCCGCTCTCCTCCCTAAGGTAAAGCTTCGCATTTTGATTGGAAAATACGCCATTGCCCACTATGATCCGAAGGGGGCAAAGCTCCCCTTAAAGGACTTGCTGTATCCTTACGGAGAAGCATGGGAGAAAGACCATGGGACAAGTTCTCTTTTGTCAGGACAGACTTCTTCGGAAATCTTGAATTTTCCCTTGGTGCATCCCAGCCCTCTAAACTATGGATGGATTAAGAAAAATCCCTGGTTTATGGAGAGGAATGTGCCGCTATTGCAAGAAATGGTGAAGGAATTATTGTAATTTATAAACTAAGTGTTTTTCCTCCTTGACTATATATATATATACTGGTCTAAAAAAGAAAGGAGGACTTAAAAAATGGTAGTTCATGTTAAAGCCAAAGACCGTCAGACGGGAAAAGTTACTATTCTCAGAATAGAAGCAAAAAATACGCAGGAAGCAAAGCAAATTGCTATGAGAGACTATGGCCGTTCCTACGAAATTCTTTAAACGTTAAAAGCTAGGTTTTATGCAAAAAACAGCATGAATCCTAGCTTTTTTATTGCTATTCGTAATCCCTACGTCTCCAACAAGCAATCTCTATTTGGTTCCATTCTTTACGCACATGCTTAATACGTGTATATTATCTAGTTAAAAGGAGGCCGAAAATGAGATACGTTTATCCTGCCGTTTTTACACCTGAAGAAAATGGACAATTTTCCGTAAACTTTCCTGACTTAGAAAACTGTTACACCTGTGGAGATGATTTAGTAGATGCTCTTTATATGGCTGAGGATGTTCTAGCTATGACATTGGTAAGCTATGAGAACAATAGTACTCCCATTCCGACTCCCTCTAAAAAGCTAAGTTTAGAAGACGGCGAATTTCAAAACTTTATTGCTTGTGATACAGATAGTTATAGAAAGCAAAATATTTTTATACACTGATGGAATTGTTATACAATTCATGCGGCGCGATATCCTGGCCACTTTCCCACTCTACGGAATGGTTTGCAACCCTTACTTTTTTAAATGTTTCAAGATCTTTTAATTCCCCGTACCACGCCCCGCTTATGTATGGCGAGACATCAAAGATTTTCTTTTCCCCGTTTTCGTATAAAAGCAAAAGCTTATAGTCGTCCTTAGGAGAAACGCTCAATAATTCAGGCTGTAACATATCCCCCCCCTATTTTAAAGGCTCAATAGTAAAAGTTTTTTGCCCTTCTCCAATAAATCCCAGTTAGCCAAAAGGTCATCGTAAAAACAAAAGAAGCCTGCAAAATCAGGCTTCTTTCTTTTCTTAGAGAGCGCGAGACGGGAATCGAACCCGCGACCTTCTCCTTGGCAAGGAGACATAGTACCACTCTACCACTCGCGCATGTGTGGCAAATGCCCAGAACCGGAATCGAACCAGTGACACGAGGATTTTCAGTCCTCTGCTCTACCGACTGAGCTATCTGGGCAAAAAAAGCGGGTGATGGGAATCGAACCCACGTGTTCAGCTTGGAAGGCTGACATTCTACCATTGAACTACACCCGCATATTTCCTTTAAAATTTTCAAGGCACGAATGGTATATTACAACATGGATAGCTTCTTGTCAACAAATTTTTGAAAAAACTTCTTTTGCAGTCTAAAAATAATTTCTCGCTTGATTTTTCGGAAATTTTCCGGAAAGAGCCGGAAGGCTGATAGCTTTTTCAGCCTTCCGATACCGCCTCCACATCAAACTCCCAGCGCTGTTAAGGGCACCACAAATACCCCATCTTCTCTTTGATAAGCGGCATTGCTAAGGCCGCAAACCACACATAAGCTTTTAGGCTCTTTGCCTTTATTTTCCGCCAAAATTTCCTCTTTTATTTTCAAGAGATTTTGAGCAGCCTCGTCGATTTGGTTCGCTCCCAGCTTGATTTCGATTCCACACCATTCTCCCTCAGGTGTAACAATAACCGCATCCATTTCCCGATTTCGATAATCTTGATAATGATATAGAGATGCGCCAAAGGACTCGGCATAAATCTTCAAGTCTCTCTCACACAGAGCCTCAAACAAAAATCCCAAGGTATTTAGATCATTTTTCAACATTTCCGGACTTGCATTGAGTAAGGCGCATGCCAAAGAAGGGTCGGCCAAATGCCGTTTTTCCGCCTGCTTTACCCGTATTGTGGAACGTAATTCTGCACCGTAAGGCTTTTGATTATCAATCAGAAAGAGCCTGTTTAAAATATCCAAATAGGTTGCAACAGTCTCCACCACAATGTCTTCATGGTCAATGTCTTTGATATCATCCTTCAGCTTTTTGTTGCTCACCGTGGTGGCTTCATTTCTGGCAAGAGAGCGAAGGAGCAACTCCATCTTGTGGCGATCCCTTTTTACACCGTCTATGCGCTCTATATCATCATTTAAAATGGCGGAAATATACTCCTTCGGTAGTAATGCGGCTTGCTCCAAGGGCAAATCCTGGTTATTCGGCCAACCTCCACGAATAATATAGTCAATCAAATCACTAAGCTGCACTTCTCCTGTAAGTTGGGATTCGAGACTTCCGGAGCAAATGCCCTTTAAGGAGACTTTTCCGCTGGATTTTCCGCTTTCAAATAAAGACATCGGCCGCATTCTCAGGCGTGCAATTCGTCCTGCCCCACTATGCAGGATACCCTTTTGATTCGGGGTTGCAGAACCGGTTAGAATAAATCTTCCCTTTTCCTTTGATAAATCCACCGCAAAACGAACCGCATCCCAAAGGGAGGGAACCTCCTGCCATTCGTCCAACAGACGAGGAGCTTCTCCCTCTAAAACAAGAGACGGATCCAGTTCCGCCAGCTTTCTATTTTGAAAATTCCCTGTAGGATCCGCCAAGTAAAACTCACTTCGACTATGGTAGGCAGAAGTCCAGGTTTTTCCGCACCACTTCGGACCTTCGATGCATACTGCACCAAAGGTCTTTAAATAGGTATCTACAGAATCATCGATAATTCTTGTCTGATATAAGTCTCTCCTCATGCTCTACCTCCACAATTTCTCTTGTGATTATAGTTCAATTCGAGAGATTTGTAAATTTCAACTCGATAGATTTCATATTTTCAATTCGAGAGATTTTTAATTTTCAATTCGATTGATTTTATATTTCCAGTTCGATAGATTTCACTTTTTCAACTCGATAGATTTTCAATTTCCAGTTTCAATTCTGTAACTTGAGGAATGTCAGATACTACTTCTTTTTCCGCACTGCTTCTTTCCGCACTCTCTGCCTCTGTTCTTCCTGGGTAAGCTGCTTTTCCTTCCTGGCACTTTCCCGTTGTCTTGCCTTTTCCTCTTTGCGAAGCTGAGCCTTGGTCTTTTTCTCCTCCGGATTCTCTTCCACAGCTTTTTCTTCCGGATCGGCTAGCTTTGTAGCAGAAAATAAATAGTCCTCCACCGAATAGCGAAGCTCTTCTTCTGACTGCTCCTTCGCCTGTGCCTCCAGTTCTTCACGGCTCTGCTTCGTAATTTTCAGCCATTTCTGAAAATCTCTTTCCACAAAGGTCAGTTGTTCCTTTGAAGATATTTCCTTGAAAATGTCAGAAAGGTTCTCCTCCATTTTCCGTAAAATCTCTTCCTTCATATCCCAAAAATAGGGATAAAAGCGACTGTACATAGGATTGAAATTCCCAAAGAGCAGGGCATCCGGACTGACCTCTAGGGCATCGGCAATGCGCAAAAGATTCTCCAGACTGCATCCGATTCCGCCTATTTCTATTCTGGAAATGGTGTTTGTCGTACTAAAAATGAGCTCCGCCAAATCGCTTTGTCGAAGCCCTCTTAACACACGATATTTTTTGATTTGTTTTCCCAAAGTCTGAAAATCTATGCCTCTATAAATCCAAGGAATGTTCTCATTTCCCTTGCCTGTGCCCATGGTCTTTCCTCATTTTCTCGTATCAGTTAACTTTGCTTATGAGGAAAGCATAGATGGATTTTGTAGAATTAGGTATGACGAATTTCGATAGTTTATTTCTTTCTACGTAGAATTATACTTAGACAGTATCGGAATATACTCCCTTTTTGCATACATTACTCTATCAATATATATAATCTCCTTTTCCAAATGATAAAATGCCATATAGTTGTTATATTTTACATAGCGAAAAATATATTCCATCTCATATCCAAAATCCACCTTACTTCCAATTTCCGGAAACAGTAATAAGTTGTCTATTTTCTTCGTTATTCCCTGAACAATCTGCGCTGCTGCACTTGGATTGCACAATTCAAACTCAATATAATCCCCTATTGCCTGTATATCTTTGATTGCCTTTTTACTATAGCGAAGAATCCTTTGCATCTCTACCTCTCCTCAGCATCTCCTTTGCTTCTTCAGCAGAAACCCAACCTTCTCTTTCTCCGGATATTTTTCCTTCCATTAGCGCATGCATTAGCTCTAATTTCGTTTGCATTTGATCATAAAGCTCAGCTTTTTTTTGCTGTTCTTCCTGCTCTTTCATATCCATAACGGTATACATGCCCCGTCCATTTTTAGTTAAATACAATGGTTTCCCAACTTCAACAGTCTCTAATACAGAAGCATAGTTCCTTAAATCAGAAATCGGCTTTATATTTGGCATAATCCTTCTCCTTTTTGCTTTATATTCATATATAGTATAATATTAATTATTGAATCAAACAATATATCAGAAGTAACGTTATCTAAATCAACTGTAGCTAATTCAGTAGATAATGATAATTTTGTTGAACGTATAGTGGATAATGTAGTTAGTGAAGGATTTACAGATCTTAGTGGATTAACATTTAGCGATAATAAATTAAAAGGTAAATTAAATACTACATGGGCAAATAACAATGAAGAATCTAAAATTGTAACATTAACTCATAAAATAAAATATGAACATTTACCAGATACTGATACATTAGTAAAATTCAATGTAGATAGAGATACAGATGGAGATAAAACACCAGATAAAGATGATGACGATGATGATGGAGATGGAGTAAGTGATGATGAAGAAACAAGAACAGGTCACGATCCTAAGAATCCAGCAGATAAGCCAACAAAAGCAGAATTAGATAGAA